>Ga0209780_1003008_pt1 | contig 12347 bp, 5 predicted proteins | sample WorMetexBAHAMAS2_FD_187384 | JGI IMG/M metagenome (GOLD analysis project Ga0209780, IMG submission 187384) | Marine gutless worms symbiont microbial communities from Max Planck institute for Marine Microbiology, Germany - Inanidrilus exumae... | ecosystem: Host-associated > Annelida > Digestive... | reverse complement strand
GTGATTTGTCATCTTTATACTGGGACTTGATATAGCCTACATGCATGCAAAATTTGACCACTCTAGCTTTAGCCGTTTCGGAGATATGTTTGGTGCCCACCAAAATTTAAGTGGTTCACGTGACCTGACCACGCCCCTTTCAGGGATATTTTGCCATCCATGGACTAGCACTCGCTACGACCAAATTATTTACTAAATTTTAGGTCTCTATCTCATCCCACTACGAAGATATGAAAGGCGATACAAAATATCGAAAATAGGGTGGTTTGAGGTGGTTATGGGTCATTCAAGGTCGCTGGAAATAGCGCCATGCCACCCCATTATATTTCGCTTCGTTAACGTCAAAAAGGTTTTATACTTTTCCGTTGCCGGTTTACCCCGGTTGTCCTGAAAAAGGCTGTTAAATGAGTGTTGCTGCTATTGTACTAAGTTGTTGGGAAATGAGTCATTTCTTCATATGTATTGGATGGCACATATTTGTTACGGTCGTGATGATTTTTGTTATAGAAGCTGGCATCAATCCCTAACAGTGTATTCTATTCAGCTGAACACAAACATCTGTCGGCGAACCTCATTCGGTTTTGCTTCTTCAAGGCATGTAGCACACATTTGATAGCTATTGGTATCAGTTGTCGTCTTGTCATCATTACCCACGCCGGCTGTATAGCCGCCGGCGTGGTTAGGGCGTTCAGTTGCGTCTCTCTGTCTGTCTGTTTGTCCGCGCTCGAAAAGGAAAACGGCTTGAGCTATCAACACCAAACTTGGTATTCATACTCTATAGTAGTCGCTCGGCATGCATTGACCAGAGGTCAAAAGATCAAGGTCACACAGACAGTTACGAAAACCGTCACGGTCGCACAGTTGCTAGTGATGCGTGCTGCTACAGCCGTGTGTTGCTGCTGTCGGCGTGGGTCTGCATGTCGATACGACTGCCTATGTTTTCTAGTTTGCTACTAATAACAGTTGTAGTAATTACAGTCACTGACTGATGAAGTCTGCGCAGCTCGTTGAAGCTCTGTAGTCAGTGATACTTAAGACAGTAGAAGTGTTTTGAGTTTGAATTTTGAACCGCATACAGGATAATCAGCACGTAGCAAGATGTCATGTATCTCTTGATATTCTGTATTGAGCGGTGAGTGGAGGAATGGGAGTACATGTATATGAGGGTCACTGGGGTGAGGGAATTCATTTGCATCTGCGGGATGGGAGAGGGAACAGATTTCTCTTCCCACACAGGTCTTCGAGAGCGTGGAACAGTTTGCCTAACAATATCCAACCAGAACACTGCCACTTTCAACAAGAAACAGTAACGTTTCTTATTTCATAAATCATTCCAACTTTATTCCATTTGGATTTTGGTTTGTTGGCTATAATACATTTACTGGTGTCTAAGCTGGTCGGCTGTTACTGTAAGCCACCACGCGTGCTTATCTATTATTATTATCCACACATGCCGATAGGCAAGGTGTGGATATGTTGGTTACTGTTTGTTTTTTTGTAATTTTTTGTGTGTGTTTGTACTGTTGAGGATTTTTTCCGCCGAGTATATAGCTAGCGGCGTCAAATTTTACACTGCGGTTCATTAGCGTCCAAGGTATGGAATCTCCCATTTTGGGGAACTTTGCTCGACAGAAGCCCAAAATCGGACGCTTTGGCCAGCGCATGAAGGGCGATGAATGTTCCAATTGGTGACTCCACGGCGTGCCTATCAAATTCGCGCGGCGTGTGGACGTAGGATCGGCATGTGCGAATATACGGCCGTCCCCGAAGACGGACGTACTTGTTATTATTATTATTATTATTATTATAGTGATGGGTTAGTCTGTACATGTTGCATTGTTCATGTTTAGGAGGATGAGACGCTAGCCAAGGCTGCTGATATCATGCGAGAAGCAGTCATTTGACGAACGGTGAATGTGACAGCACTTGAGCCAAGATGATTACTTTGGAATACAGAGTCTAAAGTGTTTGATGATTGTGTTTTGATGTAGCATTGTCCAAATGTCGCACGATGTCAATTGCAGCAGCGACTATATGTTTTGTCTCCGTTAAACAGTGTGGCCTCAGTGCAAGATTTCTGAAGTGTGCGAAAGAGTTCATTTGTCGTAACGTGAAACAAAGATATCACAACCAAGCCCTACATTTAATATCGCCATGATGTAAACGTCGTTAGAATGCGTAGATCGTAGGCCCTACGTTCTTCCGTCGTATTTAACTTGGATCAAAGTGTTAATAAATAAAAAAAACTTTTCAGAGTAGGAACTTAGTAACATTTGTTAAAACAGTGTTTCCGTCAGCAAATGTTGTATGTAGGCCTACGCAACCCCCGGGGCGCCCACACGTACCGAATGTTGAGTTGTTTCGTACGTCCCCACTGATTCACCGTCAGACATCGTTGGTGCTATACAGCTGAGTTTGTTGAACGCTTATAGGTGATTTGGAGTTGGACCAATTGTGTTCATGCGTTTTAGTTCATGATATGTACTCGCATATTCCAGGGGCTATGATGTTGTGGCCCCATTTAAAACTCACTGACTGAGAAATTGCTAAATGCTAAATTCACAGCTCGTTCTAGGGGTGCCCCAAACCAGCGGGAATTGCCTTAGAGGGTAACTTCAGAGTTTCGGGGGAGACTAAAACTGTTTGAATACATCTGTTGAGGTCTTAGCAAATTTGTTCAAGTAATTCGAATCATACAGCACCTAAGGGAGACAATCTAAATGCACACTTTAATCACGAACAACACGCAGTCGCCCCATACGGGCTCCGGGGTTGTAATATGCCCCGATTCATTTGTTGATTCCGGTGCCGTATAAATGGTTTACTTACCTACTTACTTACTTAAGAATAGGTCTGTTCAATTTCCAGACCGGTGGTCATAAGAGGCGACCAAACCTGACTTATTCGTGTTTATTTTGTGTTATAGTGTATTTTTACGGGAGCATATTTGCTTTTGTTGTGTTAGATTTAGTTTTCAGCATAGGCCTACAGCCATGAGATTAGTCGGGAAGAACTTCTCTAAAATAACATATTTTGTGTGGGGTGGGACGAAAAACCTTAACTCAGTAAGTTAATACGATGCAGTGCAGTCATAAACGGCAGACTTCGCCCCCAGTGCAGCCACCTAGCGAACTGGGTGAAACATACGAGTCGTCTTTGATTCTAGCCTATTCGCTCCATTATGTGAAAACATGAGTACATGACGTCATCCACAAAACCGGAAGTACTTAACGTATTTCATTGCCGTCAGAGGAGGAACGAGCCACGGCGACAGGTAACATATACAGAAAATGTGGTGAATTTGGAGGTGTGGTTCTGAGATATGCGAGTGGACAGAGGACAGACAGACAAACGCACTGATCGCAATGCTTCGCACCACTACCAGGCAACCCCGTTGGGGGATGATCCCGTTGGAATTTCGCCGTGATTTTGGCATCGGCAAACTATAGTCCCTGGGCTGTCGTATATATGGCGTTGTTTGTGTGATACTAGGTTTAGTCGTCTTTGTAGAACTCCGACTTGTGACAGACAGACGAACAGACGGACAATCGATGACGGTATATTCCGCGGTAGCACAGCGTCGCGCGGTAAAAAGAGAAACGATCAGTATATGCCTATACCAGTAGCGTAGCTATACCTGGGCACACGACAACAATTGGCGAAGATCACTATAAATACAGTCTCGCTGAAAACGGATCAGATTGTCATATCGGAAAGCGTTACTTGTGTCGGGGTCGTCATTGATCGTGAACTGACCTTCGCTACTCACATCCAGAGGCTGTCATCGCGCTGTCTTATTCGCCCGAAGCCAAGCATGGCTTGGGGCGAATTATGGAAACACTCTACGGGGAAGAAAAACGGAGTCGACGCGTTCGGCTATTACTCCGCCGAAAGTGAATGGATTTGGACGAAATCTGGAGCACTGTGAGCAGCACATTGTTGGGGTTGGCCCTGGCCGATTTTGGACGCGATCCGCGTAGTATATAGCGAGTTTGAGAGGCAGCCGAAATTTTCTTTTTGTCAGGTAAATAACGCACGATTTCGCCGATTTCCCGTCGGCCAAATTTCACGAAATTGAACACAACACGTCAATCGGCGTCGAGATGAAATCTTTCGGAACAGAATTTTGAAAATTTTACCGTAAGGGTCGTTTTTCCAAAAAACGCAAATCTTTTTTCGAAGAATGTCAACGTCTTTCGACTTCAGGCCGCCTTAACTCGCAATGATTACAGGTCACCGGAAATTTACTACCAAAATAAACCTCTACGGGATGTCTAGCTTCCATTTTTACCGCTGGAATCAATTCAAAGTCATTCCTCTGGCGGGGCCTATACACTCCGTTCAAGAAAACTCCTCAAATTTTCAGCGACGTCCGTATCGTGTCGTGCGGCAGATAACGGTGACATAGCTAAGTCGCAGGCAGCCAATCGCCATCGACTATTGAGTCACATGACACTCTACTTGTTTCAAATGTGCGGACACTGAAACAAAACTGAAATAAAACTTGTTTGTCGGCACCGCGGTTGTCTAAAATTCCAGTCAGGTCAGCGTTAAAATCAAACAAACCCTCTTGATTAGACCAATGCCTATCGAGTCTATTCTTAAAGGTATTAATAGTATCACTCTCCACGACCACATTTGGTAAACTATTCCACATATTAACTGTTCTAGTGCAAAATGCAAATTTTCTTAAGCTATAATGACAAGCAAATTTCTGCAATTTATACATACTTCCTTGAGTAACACTACTAGTATTAAAGTTAATCTTTACTGCAGCCATAGTCCTATAGATCATAATAATTGTGAACTAGTTTAAAAACTTCAATCAATCAATCTTTTTAGCAACAAGTAACGGGAGTCGATCAGCGCTATTATCCTGGAATTTACTGATTTTATAATAATAATAATAATAATAATAATATACACATTTGTATAGCGCCATATGGTCGTAACTTCAGAGGCGCTAATAATAGGATGTATACCGCATCCACCCTAGCAGTGCCTCGATGCTGACTTACTACCGTTTTTGCCGTTCAATTTTCATACTTCCTTCTGCCGCCTGCCTGCTGATACCACTGCGTACAGTGATCGTAAATTACGGGCCATGGTCTAGTCACTGTAAGTTGCTAGGCGGACAGTGCGGGCCGGTGAAGGTCATAGTAGGCCTATGGTATTCAGCTGTAGTGTAAACATTGTAGACCCTGGCGTATAGACGTAGGTATATGGGTGTAAAAACTGGTGTAGCAGTGAAGTAGGAGTTCAATAATTCACGTAGCCTAGCGGTATGGCTAATGATCACAAACATGCTTTATCTCAGCGTTGGGCAGAAGCCGACCAAAGTGCAATGTAAGATAATCTCTGCTTTTTTCGTATACGCTCGTATTTGTCGCGAGTCGATGCAATGCGGCAGAGCTACGCAGAGCACCCTTTCTCATTTCTGTGCGTCTGTCCGTCCGTCCATCCGTCCGTCGTAGTTTGTATCAGGGATGTTAAGTCTTCGACACCAGTGTGGCCTCGAAGCCATTTTTGTGGCCTCGGCCTTGGCTTCGTAGTATGACGTCGGCCTCGTACTCGTCCTCATGCCATGATAGCCTCGTTCTGATGAAGACTGGTCTCGTAGTCTCAATAATACATAATCAACATGACGTAAGTGATCATCAAAGTCTTGTTAATAATATTATGTCATTTGAACAGGTTTCTGTTGTATATTGCTTTTGCTTGCTTATGGTTGGTTGCGTGGTACATCGGTCTGTGACCGGCGAACTTTCCCTGTCTTACACTCGACCTGCATGCAGCTGATGGGTGACCACTCACGTAGGTAAACCGTCCGCTACAAGGTCAGCCAACTAGGCCAACTCAGTCTTTCATCCTTTCGAGGTCGATAAATGAGTAGTGAGCTGTAATCGGATGCGCGCCACTCCTCTCGGGTGGCGCCATCTGGTCAATCCTTACGGAGTATAAGCAGGATGGTTCATTCCATTCGTGTGGGTGGCAGGTAAAACTGTGATCCCTCTTCGATTTCAATGAAATTTGGTATGTAGGTAGAGGTCGACGAGTGATGCATGACGGTATGCAGTATGACCCGATCCAAGGTCAAGCTCAAGGTCAAGAGCCCTTGAAAGTCGGAAATTCGGCCATTTTTAAAGGCTATCTCCTTTCGTGACTTTGAAGTTGGCAATAAGTAGGAGTCGACCGTAAGTACCGTATTGGGCTAATTTTTTCAACATGCAAGCACTGATCGTAATGTGGACATTGACATTGCAGTGTGTAGTATGTTGACTGAATAGGGTTGATATCGCCAAACTGGTTGGCATGGCTGACTCGCTTAATCTTGCCAAGGGATATTCTGATTGCATGCCGCCGTCGGTTGTAACCGAAGCACTCAAGGAAGTGGCGTGCAGCTCCTGTACACCGACGCACCAGTACGCACGATTATACGTAAGTAAAAGACACTCGTTTAGCATTGTTTTCGTGTTCCCTACATTATGATTTGTAGGTCGACTTTTCCGTGATGACCTAATAAAGTGGGTCTCAAATGTCCGCCCGTCCGTATGTACGTCCGTCCTTCCGTCCGTCCGTCCACAAAATGTTTCTTAATCGATTCCAGTGAAATTTGGCACGTACGTAGAGGTCGTTGACTGACGCACGACGGTATGCAGTGTGACTCGATCCAAGGTCAAGGTCAAGGTCACGAGCCTTTCAAAGTTGGAAATCCTTCCATTTTCAAAAGGATCCCCTTTGCCATTTGCAATGGGAGCTGCCAACTGACCACGGATTCTTAATTAACTGGGGGTACAACATCTAAATTTGCTCGCGGGTTTCGTCTCTACCGATGAGTGTATTCAAGAACATATAGTCGTCTTGCGTTAGCGTGATCAGGCAATTGCTAATGGCTTCTAAACGAGGTCTGTAGACTACTTGGCCGAGGTTCTAGCGACCACGGAAAATTGGACAGTGCAGTTAAACAAAGGCCAATAGTTTTAGTAGTATGGTAGTACAGCGCATAGTGACTCTATTGAATTTATATGCGCTATACAAAAAAACTCTTATGTATGTATGTGTGTATGTATGTACAGGGTGGTCCAAAAACTGGCTACGTGGCCTCAGTGAGTCGAAAAAGCGCCACATATTTTTCAAGGTAACAGTGGCGTATCCACAGGGAAAAGGGACATGTTCCCCAGATTTCAGGCCGGGGCAGTCCAGTCATGCAAAAGTTGGGTTTTACAATCTTAAAGTTTAGGCTTACCGGCTGATGCGTGTAAGACGGGCAGTTCAACTACAATAAAATTAGCTCCCAGAATGCACCAAAACTTGCCATTTTTAGCTCAAATTCTAACATTTTTTGGGAGGGGCATAGGCATTAGTGTCCTTAAATTACCGGTAATATTCGTGCCAGGTAAGTTACCGATAAGCAGGTAACTTACCGGTAACTCACCTGGCACTTATAACACTAGCTGGCATAGATCGATATGAATGAAGAAATTCGTCACTGTCAACTGTATAGATGTAGCGTACCGTTGAGAGTATGCTAGTGATTAGAAGATATAGACCATTATTTTACGCTGGCCGAGTTATAGTGAATAGCGTAATGTAACGATTCTGGCGTCCGTCCTTACGTCTGTCTGTCTGTCCTGTCGGCGCATATTCAACGTCACTTACCAGGTGGCAGCACGGACGCGACCAGCGTAGACGAACATTTCCGAGGACGGACATACTTCTTGCCGATCACTTTAGTGGCCCGGATAATGCGGTCGGTTCGCTCTGTGTGTGCTTTACGGTCTGTGTGTGTGTTCCTACGATAATTTGTGAAAAGTGACCTTTAACCTACATATTCAGCACGATGATCCAATCTAGGTTATTTTCGTTGGCCCTTGTCGTAAGTCAAAGTACACGACTAGGATTAGTGTTAGGACGCATGTTATAGGGTTCTATGCCATGCCACTGCTGGCGGCCTCTAGCGAATAAGTAATAATTTTGTTTGTATGCAGGGACTGCCTCGTCTAGTGAAAGCGTTGTCGGAGACGTACTCTCCTCTGTTCTGTCGGAATATCGACATGCATGAGGAGATTGTGTGCACATTTGGCGCGTATGGATCACTCTTTTGTGCAATGCACGGTCTAGTCAACCCAGGCGATGAGGTACGATCATCAGACATACGATACGATACGATACGGTACGGTACGGTAGATTAGCGTGCCCTTAAAAGCTGACGGGATGGCCAGCTTAATCTATCGCACGGCCCAAAAAACGGAAAAATAAGGAAAAATAAAAATAAAAACCGAGTACGGTAGCTGAGAAGAAACGGTCCAGGCAAAGGTCCGTGGGGGCAGTCCGGGAGGAAGAAGTGAAACTACGGGGGCCGGATTTGTGAAAGAGGTAGCCTAGGTTTTAAGCCGGGAGTGAAAGAGAGAGGGAGTTATAGATGTACACAGTGGTGAATCAGAAGAGGAAGAAGTGATGGGTGAAGGAATAGGTGAGTAGGAAATGGAAGAACTGGTACTAGAATGAGGTTTACGAAGAGAAAAAGGAGCTGATTCCAGAGACTAGGTGAAGCATAACGGAAGGAGCGATGAAGATGGATTAGCTGTTTACAACCCTATAGCAAATCCGAATTACCAGACGCTGGACCCGACCCGACCCAACCCAACCCAACCCAAACCAGCTCACCGTGTATCAAAGTAATGATCAAAACCAACGCACGATCGAGGGCATCAGTAGGCCTAATACTTCTGTATCGAAGCGTAAACCTTATGTAATAAGCAGAGCAGCTTTATAAGACCCATGGAATACTGTATTACACACAGTGATATTATTAGGCGGCATCGCATGCAGCATATGCGGCCTATTGCTACAGACGCAGTAGCGTGGCCTGTCTGTGCGTCTGTCTGTCTGTCGGTCACGTTCGTGAGCCCTCCAAAAACGGATGAACGGCCGCAGATACCGTTTGGGTGGGTGATGGCCGGGTGAATCGGGTAGGCCATGGAAGCATGTATTAGATGAGGTCCAGATCCACAAGGAGAAGGGACAATTTTTGGGGCTTGTCCAGCCCACTAAAAAGCATTGTGAGTCATAGCTGTGGTGTTCGCCGCACAAAATCACTAACGGCATCAAAGCGACTGCTGCAGCCGACTGCATTACTCCCGACGACTGGCCGCGGTGTCACATTAATTTTTCCCCTGCGAAAACTCCGCCACCTGCGATGCGGCCTGTCATCGAAATTCTTTGACCACTTGTTTTAGTATATTTTCGTGTTGTTTACGTATTCAATGATTAATTCTGTTTCAGGTCATACTAATAGAGCCGTATTTTATTCCGTATGAGACAACTGTACGAGCAGCCGGCGGTGTACCAGTATTCGTTCCATTGCAACCGGTAAGTTGAAATGTTGGCAAGACAGGGGCGTAGCAGGCAAGGGAGTCCAAGTTCTAACATCCGGACCCCAACAGTCATGATCACACGGTGCATGACATTGACGTCGAGAGGGAGTGTAGGGATGTTCAGTGTCCAGGGACCCAGGAGCAAAGTCGATTTTGATAGCGTACTTGAATAATAGTAGTCGCCAATAGTCCGATTTTCGACCAGGTCTATCGTTCACGCTATAACACGGCGGTATACGTGGGTGCAATCGATTTTTGTATCACCACGACTCCTCTTTAATCATTAGAGTTGAGTGTAGTACTCTAATCGAGTATCCGATACTCTAAATTCAAACTAGAGTAAAGTACAGTAATTGTCGATACTTTTTGGTTTTTTAGCATCCACCCACCCTCCATACCAACACCAGGCCCAGTTACAATTATAAAAAGATGAATATACGTTTTTCAGTGTCATATGCTTACGTGGAAATGGACGCGGATCATCTAGACGCCGACAATGCAAAGTCATTCTGGGGCTCGACCCACGGTTACCTTCCCACACCAATTGTATTAAATTATACCACTTGACAAGAGTTGTTAGACAAATCGACCTCTGTACCGCATCTGCATCATGATTTTTTCACATGATTATTATACCATCCGTCGGTCCGTCCGTCTCTCTGTCTGTCTGTCCATGTCGTAGTCGGCACCATACAATGTAGGTTTCAACCATTTTGCGACTAAGTTACACATTCTATGCCAAATTCTGAAATACGTGGTATTTAAATATACATTTCTTGGATCCAATGCGTCCCATGCGGTGTTTCGTCGGACCACGATGCTGGTTATAGTTAGTATATCAATAGGACAGAACGGTTGTAAATGCAGTTTTGGCTCACATATTGGCTTCTTAGACGTGCGAAAACGGTTGTACAAGCATCTAAGACGTATAGCAATCTTATCCACACCTTGTGGGAGTCATAGCCCGACCCTAGGGTTGTGTCTTTGCATTTTCTTAGGTCCTAAAGCACATCATTATTATCGATACGTTTTTCGTTTTTAGCAACTGCACACCTCTCCATAGGCCTACTGCAGGTCGCTCGCATGCACCTGGCACCATCATCGTACGAGGTATACCGCGTCACAATCACCCGACAAATCGACCTCTGTACCGCATCTGCCTCATGATTTTTCACATGATTGTTATGGCATCCGTCGGTCCGTCCGTTTGTCTGTCTGTCTGTCTGTCCGTGGCGCAGTCGGCACCATACAATGTAGGTTTCAACCATTTTGCGACTAAGTTACACATTCGATGTCAAATTCTGAAATACATGATATTTAAATATACATTTCTCGGGTTCAATGCGTCCCATGCGGTGTTTCGTCGGACCGCGATGCTGCTTATTGCCACATGTTGCATGGTTTGCATGTCTCTGTCTTTTGTGAGGTGTAGGACCTATTGCTACTAACGTCAATGTCTGTCTGTTTGTGTGTGTGCTTGGTTGCTTCGTCTGTCTGTCTTTTTTTCATCAAAAACCATCTCGTTTCCATCCATATGTTTCTGTGCATGTATCGAGGTCTGCGATGCGGCCTATTGCTACAGTGTCCCACATAGCATGGTCTGTGTATTTGCGCATTTTCCGTGACGTGCACGGCCTATTTCTACTGATGACACACGTATTATGCTCAGTCTATCTGTTTGTCTGTGGTCTTGGTTGGTTTGTATGTCTGTCATTTCCATCTAAAAACCAGCTCGTATCTATCCGCGTGTTTCTTTACATGTACCGGGTCTGTGATGCGGCCTATTGCTACAGTGTCCCACATACTGTGGTCTGTCTATTCGACTTCCGTCACAGATATCAACATCGCTCACGCAGACTATTGCTACACATACTCCAGATGTTGGGCAAAGCCTCTTATTTTCCTCATGTTTGGTGTTTAAACGGCTTTCTATTACCATACGACGCAAAGCTAGTGTCGTATATGGATATGCCATGGAGTCTGTCACAAGTCGATATTGTGTCGAAAACACCTAAACCTACATTGCCTATGTGCCGGCGAACTTTATGCCGAAATCGCGTCATGTTCTTTCTCAACGTCACAAAAACTAAATTCCACACGCGTTTGTTAGCTGTAGTCCCATCTGCTGACGTCTCAATGTAGGCCTGCCTACTTGCTGTCAACAAACAAAGGCCTCATATCGCCAGCTCGCGCTGTACAATGCACGGCGGCCACAGCAGGAGCCAGCAGGTCTAAGTTGTTGCCATAGCAGCGACTCGTTCTAAACACATGAACGTTGCATATTTTTATCGCGCGACGCTACGCCGACATGCCGCCTTAAATGTTGTCTGTCTGTCACTCCTAAATAAACTTGGACTTAACGAAATAATACTAATAAAATCTTAACATAAGAACAAGTTGAGTCATTTTGCAGTGCGTTAGCGCGGTATTTTCTACCTATTTCTTCTTATTAAGTTAACAATTAATGTTAACATGTAAAAAGAAATCAACGACTGGAAAACAACATATTAAACTCACAGACCAGACACCAAATGTCACGTGTCGTGTATTTTCATGCTGTAAGCTTAAACTTTTACCTATGACCTTTACCTTTAAACATTTAATTTTCAAAGTTATTCTTTACACATTCAATCGATTGTTGCAGTGACTTGCTTACTTGCATAGCGCGGTCTCCGTCAAATAAATTCAAACATTACAACGTCTGTGTTTCTTCGGTCTACTATTTTCATGTTCACCGTAACGTTAAGCTACTAAGCGGTGTAAGACGGCAATCGGCAAATTACTTCTTTCTTGTGTTAAACCACGAGTGACCTTCAAGATCACCGTTCTGGTCTTTCAGCGTCTGACAGGCCAGGCGCCGACGTATCTGGCAGCTTACCTCCGACGTCAGCAAGGCTTTTTTTGCGGCTGCTGGACCACGTTTGTGGAACATGCTGCCAATTTATTTACGGCTGTGTGACGGTCTCGGAC
>Ga0209780_1003007_pt1 | contig 12347 bp, 7 predicted proteins | sample WorMetexBAHAMAS2_FD_187384 | JGI IMG/M metagenome (GOLD analysis project Ga0209780, IMG submission 187384) | Marine gutless worms symbiont microbial communities from Max Planck institute for Marine Microbiology, Germany - Inanidrilus exumae... | ecosystem: Host-associated > Annelida > Digestive... | reverse complement strand
GAAAGAAGCGTTGCTACCTTTATGCTTGCTCTGCAATGACAATACCTGTGCACCACGAGTAAGATTATTAATTTAAACACCTTCTCTTCCATTATCGCCTTCTCTTGTGCAGCACGCTCCGGCGAATGCACTATAAGCAAATCCAAGCGATCTACTTCCTCCTTCTTTAACGCAATTTCTTCCAAATGTTTCGCCTGCAACAAAAAATACAACAACATATTCCAAGTAAATTAAGTACAAAATAACAAATCATCAGTGGCTGGTCTATGCACATGTTATTACTGGTCCATCTACACATAGTTTAGGGGGCCAAACTAGTAACGGTCGCTGGCTTCTGTCATCGTCTGTAACACTCGTATATGCAACATAACTCACCAGGGGGCAGCACGCGACGGCGGGCCAGTAGTGTTATGCCTTGGTAGGGTGACACCTTGTTAAACATATTCATACATACTGCCATCAAACTTTTCTTATCAAAAAACGCCTCTTCAAACTTTGCAAGATCGTTTCTTTTATGGTGCTTGTACAAAGTAAAATAATCCTATAAGACTACCAAAAGGGTCTCCTGGACAAAACTCATCTCTAAGCTCCTGCATCAGCAGACAGCCGAGTCTTGAACGTGCTAGGCAACAGATCAACCTCCCACAATCCGACATTGTCTTGCCAGTCACAGAGCATCATCAGTGCCCCTTGGTTAGTACCAAATTACCTGCTTTGAGACAGAGGCAAGAAGGCATGTTAGTTACCATGTGGTCCTTTATCACAGTACACTTTCATTCAACCTTTCATAACTTTCAGTACTGTAAATAACGATATACAAATTGTCAAAGAATTCTGACGAAAGGTCGCATCGCATGTCGTGCCGTTATTGACGACTGTATGATTCCTTTAGCTGCGTGTAATGCAGCAGACTGCCAATGCTTTTCAACAGGCCTAACAAGTAACAACCCAACAAAACTGCCCCTTCCCCTGGGGATTTCAATCTCCACCATTGGGCCACCCGGATCTAGCCTCCAATCGGCATCTCGATTTGTTCCACTATTTTTGCAGGGCTCATGAACGTGACCAACAGACAGACATACTGACCATGATACTCCATCTGTAGCAATACACCGCACCAAGCTATTGCTGAGATGTAACCTAATAATGTAATAAATTAACTGCCATAACAAAATAAAGTAATACACATATACAACTGTTTTGCAGCCCTTATAGAGGTCAACAGGTGTTAACTGGCAGTCCCGGGTAAGAAATGGAGGATTCTCTTGAAGCATTTTACTGGCCCACATATACATGCAGACAACCACTAGCACATTTGGATTCAGCAGAAGACATACAGTTATCATTGTCTCTATACCAACAATAAAATAAACTAATAATTAAGTAATAATGATTATACTACAATAAAACAATAACACTGATTATATAAAAATTAGCCGCGTACGAGACTGATGTTCGACTCTTCGCAACTGTCGTTTCAGCCAAGTTCAAAATCACATGACACAGAAACTAGGATAAGTATCAAAAATCCGGCCCAAACAAATTTAGATACTGTGCCCTAGTTTAAGAAATCTATGGTCAGTTGCTAGCTCCCATAGTAAATAGCCGAGATAGCTTTTACCCTACAAATGGTCATGAGGGGCATATAGGGTATATAGCATATACCCTACAAATTGTCATGAGGGGTTAGTGAATTCGCACTCTGCACTCCATCCATATGCATATGCAAATTCACCTAAGCAAATGGGCAGCAAGCTCCATCGGGAACTTCGGAAGTTAGTTAGTTGGAGTTTAACATCCCTTTTCAGCACAAATATGGCTATATCAGAGACGAAATGACAGGGGTGGAGTGCTATCCCTACCCAGATAGGCAACCATAATGGATCGTGCGCCATAGGCGCGAGGTGTGACCAAGTGCCGTAGGCGTAGGGGTGGAGCTTTAGTTTATCATAAACAAATAACTGTTCTAAAGCGGCCAGTTAACACTTTCAGCAGTGCACAGACCATTACATGGCAAAAACATATCGAGCCTCGTTTCAAAGAATATGTTTACCAGGCTAGCCTTGATATCAGATGTTCTTGCTTTTATCTGTTCACGAGCGGTAGCGTACATATTGGCCTGTGTCTGTAGTGCAGCAGAGCGTCGCTTCAACGCCTCATTTTCTTCCCTGGCCTTCACACACACGCGTTACCACTGTCACAAATATGTAGCCACAATGGCTGCTTCGCTGTTTGGAAGCCTTAACTGAGATGAGGGTTCCCATTCAAACAGCAGAAGCAAATTTTGTAAGTTTTCATGGCTACTAATCTGCCAGAGTGAACTAAAAAAACAAGACTGTTTTATGGCTATGGAGATACAGGAAAGATGGCACGGACAAATGCAAAAATGACACATTATACAAGTCTATAAATAATGAACTAGACTTGTTAAATTCTAGAAGCTAAACTCTAAAGCAGTTATTACGACACATCCAAGAGCTCAACTGAGGAGTGTATGGTGTCATGCTTATTGTTCAATGTTATTACTTAAGGCCTGTGCATAAAAAATATAAGACAAAGATACAAATGCTATGTGAGCTTTTTGTGCAAATAATTAAAGACATGATAATGCAGAAAGAAGCACAAATTACTTGGCTACCTGTCAATATTCAGTGGCAACAACAACTGCCTGTAGAAGTATAAACACTAACACTAACCAACCAATGCTTAAGCAAGCAACCTATATTCAATAGTTAACGATTGTCCACAACCTGGATAATTTCACAGGCAGCTGTGGATATCTAGCTGCCATAAACTTCAAAACAGCGACATGCTTCAGATGCAATAACAGTTGCTCTAAATTGGGTGACCAAACCCAGGGCATATGAAATTTACCGATATTTCCCAACTCATCAAAGCGGAACTTTACTCATGTCATGCATGATTAGTGCCACCAGTAAACTAAAATGTAACTGCATATTTCACAAAAATGTTCCTTGTATTTAGCAAGCAGCAAGATTCTTAAATCAGGTGACATAAGACCCACAACAGTCTACTAAATACTTGTATAGCCCCAAATAAGATGTTAGCAATAAAGAGTTTTCCATAACAAGTTTCCCCCGACACTTCCCAGACTTCTGATCAATTCACGACATTTTTGCTGGTGCCCAAGATTTCCAGGTTTTCAGCTGTGAAACTTACACTCAGTCAGACAAGCCGTTATCAACTATGTTTGCATTTTCCCCATGAATTACTTGTGAAATGTTGAATATGCAAAACCACACTGCCATGGACAAGATGTATCAATTACCTTTGCGATCTTCGGTTCCTGCTCTGCCTGGGTGGCACGAATTGCATTGATCTTGCCAATCAGTATATCGTTTTCTTTCTTCAATCCTTCGTAATGCATTTTACGATCTTCCTGCCACCAAAGTTCAGAGATTTACTACATATACGTTGCTTTATCGTCGTGCATGCAGTCACTACACACTTGACATTTTCTCGACAAGCCAATCTGTTAGTTAAACGGGACTTAATTTCTGGAATTACTCCAGTGTGGGTGGTCTGGGTCCCTCACATGGAAATCTCTGGGAATACGTCGAGCAAGTTTCTTTACAGGTCAGATGCATAATGCTGTTGTCGTCATCCAGGCAATAGTGTGAAAGCATTCAACTGAACTCAAAGCACTAATGTAAGAAAGATGACAGAGGCCTAACAAGTGTATACCTCCTCATGATCCACTAACTCCTCATAAAAGGGACATCACAATAGCATTAATCAATCAACAGTAGTTTAAAATCTCGTAGTTACGAACAAAGCCACATGCACCATACATTATAAATAAGAAGATGCAAAAACTGAATTCACGATATTGTGGTTTAGTATTTACACTATTCCTAATTAATATTGACACAGTACACAGTATTAAATAACATCGAATTAAATCAAATTACATCGTGTCATACATAGCATATATGATCAAATTAAGAATGCAATTTTTAACAATTAATCGCTTAATCATTAAAAAATTGACTGATGAAAGTTTTTGGTTCAACTAATATGTATCTCTTATTACCTACACATTATATTCCATTAACTTGTCCACTTGCTCTTATGCTTGTTGGAGAAATATTATTTGAAGATTTTTCGTTAAAACTGAATATAGATTATAGAATTAGTGACAGCAGTAACAGTGATTTGTCCATCTTTATCACCAACACACCAAATGTAGCGCAAACACATACCTCAGAAAGAACATGTACTACCGACATCTTCATACTGCCTTACAAAGAAACTTAATTTCAAAAATGATCAAATATAACAATGTACCATTTTCCCGGTACATCGACACATTCATTTGGAGCTACTTTGGGTTAAGTGAGTCTTTTAAAAGCAAACCTTCAGTAATTCTAAAGTGTATATTTTACTGCTCTTCCTGTCACACAATGGATAGCATCAAAGCACAATACACATGCAAATTACATACAGTGTGTAAATCTATCTCAGAATGCTTCACTTACAAGTTTGCTCTTCATATTGCTGAAATCGTCATCGCAAGCCAACTTGTATCGCAAGTAGTTTAATATTGCGGACATTATCATGCACAGTCGTTTCTCAGCTAAATCGGACAAAACGAAGACAAAATATTCATTAAAAAATTGTCACACGCCAGTGCCAGAGACTGGCTGCAATTTTAGTGCACTGTGATTTGGAAAATGGAGACAACATCAGTTAAACCGGTTGCCAAGTATATTATGCTATGACAAAAAGCTTCACAAAGAGATAACTAATACATAAATTAACACATTGGCCACTGAGGTCCTACAGAATAATGCTACTGGGCTACACCAAGTAGGATGCTTGAACAAGCTAAGTCGAGGTTAGTTAGTTAGTCAGTTGGAGTCCCTTTTCAGCACTAATATGGCTATGTCAGAGACAAAAGGTCAGGGGTAGAAAGATATCCCTACCCAGTAACAGAAGGCCAGTGATATATTAACCTCAACCCTGGCCGCTTTTTTGTTGAGCAGGTACCCAAAAAAAGAAAGGGATCAAGAGGCTTATTTAAATTATTATGCTAGTGCTTACAACCGGGAGAGACAACTATCACACCATAATACAAAACTAAATCTAAATCAAATACGACAAAAACAAGCATGCATCCTTAACTAAAAAATATTATAACACAAAATCAACAAAGAATAAGTAAAGCCAGGTTTAGTCGCCTTCTACGACATCCGAACTGGAAACAGAGTGGGACTATTCTGGTAGGATGGAAAGGGATGAAAAAGCAAGAAAATGGATGAAGCGAGTAAGAAAAGGAAAAAGGGAAAAGTAAAAGATAGAGTAGAAGGTAAGGAAGTGGGAAAGTAAGGGGATAGGGAACAGGGAGATTGCCCCAGGCCCACACGGGGCCGCTAAGTCAAGGCCTTGCGCGGGTAAGTATAGACGCTGGTTTGTCAGCCAACAGCGTGGTAAGAGGAACGTCTTAATACGTCACCAGTATGTAAAGCATACTATATGAAGAACATCTATAGATGTCCTTCATGGTCAATGTGTTGAGAAGTACAGGAATTTCAGATTCACAATGCTAAACAAAATGGACATGTCAACAACTACACACTGATCTCTGACTGCAAAATGTCAAACTCGTAAGAAACAGGAAAAGAGCAAACATTGAACTTGTACCAGGTACAACAGAAGCTACCATAGAAGCATTCCAAATAAAACAAAAGCATGTCATACTTGGCTGAACGATGTCTCGTATACAAAAATTGTTAACTGCTGCTTTCTCAAGCTTTTCCTGCCTAAAAACAGACAACATCAAAAGCAAATACATATTAACAGCTACAAATGCTATGCAAGAAAACATCCTTATATTGAACTGACTATCCAGATGACAAGGAAAGAAATAAAGTAAAAAATTACAGACAATATCAACAGCAAATAGATCATAACAAATTCTAACACTCTTAACATTCAAGCAATACAACCAAGTGGTAACTGATGGTAAAATCCCATCCGGTTAGAGAGCTCCAATGTTCTGATGATAATAGATTATTATTAGCAGGTGTAGTGGTTGGTTGTTTGGTTGGGAGATTGACGTCCCTTTCAGCACAAAAATGAGCTATATCAGATTTACTTCCGCCAGGTTAAGGACAGAAAAAGTAACACTAGCCTCCCAAACTCGTTGTCTTTTTGTTCAGCAATGACCCAAAATGTAAAAGAATAGAGGTGGCTCATTTAAGTTATTACGCTAACGCCTACAACAGGGTGAAAACTAACCAACCACCACAAGACCTATTCACCAGTTCAATGTGATATTTTGTGTAAATGCTGTTCATCCGTGCCTAAAACATTTTGTCACAGAAACAAATACCAAAAGCCATACTGGTTGGTAATTCAAATGCTCTCGTTTGTTAAATTCACACAACTGTCAAAAACCGGGCATAATCGCTAACAATAACACTGGCTTTCTTTCCGTCAAACTGACCAGTCCTTGGAGCAATTTCAAGATATGCTACTACTACTCACACTGTCATTAGTGTTATAAAACAATCAGACAAATATTGTATAACATGATCAGCACAAACATACAATATTCACTGATTTCCACAGCATTACCATCAATATTTACTCTCATACCATAACATTTGTGAAATCTCGCATACATGGCTTTAGTGAGCAGACAGAGTCCCTGGCCTTCATTATGCACATCCACATGCTCAACATCTTTGATTGCACTGTACTGCTCATCAACACAATCACCAGTAAACTAAACCTAAAGAAACTAGAACTTCTGCCAATCAAAACAGCTCAGCTGGCAGCCACAAACTGGCTCCATGTTGTTTTTCCACAGCTTTACAATATACTTTGCTTGCTCTTTTGACGTTTAGCATATATTTCTCTGCATTTATTTGACTTACTGACTGAGTTAAGGTTTTATTTCCATCCTGACACTAAATAGGTAATTCTGCAGACGTCAGACTTTCTTCCCAACCAATCTCTTGACTAAGTACTAAAAAACTAACACAAGAAAAGCAAACTTATATCCATAACAAAATATACACCAACATAAATTAAACACAAAAAACTAAAGCCGGGTTTGGTCGCTTCCTATGACCTCCGACCTCAAAACCAAACGAGCCTATTCTGGAACAACTAAATACTTAAGAAAGTAACTAAGTAAGCAAGTTAAACAAACAATTTATATAGCAACCAAATCAACAAATGAATAAGAGAGCATTGACTTGAACTTGTACTGTTAGTCAGTATTATTATTGTGTTATTGACATCATTAGCTTTCAGCACTTTGACACTGTTAGCTGGGCACAGGAAGGCCATCCGGCCAATGAAAAACCTGTTCTAGACATGCCAGAGCTTTGCTTTTTGAGACATCAAGCCTAACCCAGAGTCCAGAACGTCAGGCTAGTGAGACAAAACTGAAAGTAACAGCAGGCCTAGCAGTTGTATTAATGTTATAATTTAATGATGCATTCTTGAGTGAGAATATCTAATCAAAACACCTGTACTTTTTCATACAAGTCTAAGTAGATAAGACAAAGCAAAGTCTTTCTGTAATACCTGTGTTGACACTTATTACTGGCCCGACTACACATAGTGTAGCGGGCCAGACTGGTGACGCTTGCTGGCGTCTGTCGTCGTCTGTAACACTCAACAGCGGCATATATGCAACGTAACTCACCAAGGGACAGCATGCAACGATGGGCCAGTAATGTCATGCCCCGTTACAGCGACATCTTGTTAAAACAAGTAAAAACAAGACCAACTAAAAAGGTAATATTTACAGCAAAATTTTAAAGGTCATAGGGTCATAGGTCAAGGTCGGTGGGGGAGGTATGCACTCTATTAAGCCCTTCTAGTTAATGACTACTATTATCTTCAGTTTCCAACAATTTTAAACTACACAATGCACAGCAAAAACCTCAGCTTTTAAACGAAACAATTCAATTCAACTGCATACAATGTTTGAGTTCAGGACATTCAGCGGTGTATCTGTCATAAGAGACAAGAGTGTCATATATATGTGTTGCCATCTCAGTTTCTGAAAAACAATAAACAACAAACATCCACCATTATCTCACTGCCAGAAGCTCTGAATGTTTTGTCAAAGAGTGTATCTGCCTAAAAGAGCATACACTACATATACATGGCGGATCTATCCAACAATGCTGCAGGGTACAATACATCGCTTCAAGCATACGCTGATGACAATCAATCTTAAGCCGAGTTCAAAGCGCCCAATCTGACTCAACCCAAGTCATCAATTTATTAAACAAAAGGACAGATCGGCCACTTACATTGATATTCACCAAATATATAGAAATCGTTTAAACTACATGCACATGAATATAAAATTGAAAACACAAAACTGTCTATATGCAACACGAACAACTAGATAACAAAATACCTTACAATATGGGAGCAGTAATTCAGAGGCCAGGGATTTATTAAATCTTTTAAGTGATGTAAAAAATCAGTACTACTTGGGAGTGAGTTCCATTTTGTATGACTCTGTAATTGAAACTATTAGATCTTATGTTTGATTTGCTGGTTGGAAGGTACAATTTATAATAGTAACCTCGTCTAGATTCGTTGAAGCGTGGTATGAAAAAGTCATGCAGACTAGCATCTATTAAACCAAACACCAGTTTGCAGGTAAATAATAAAGTCAACTGCTAGTTGAGTTAAGCGAGTCGGATTGTACGGGTGGTCAGAATGCATTGGGCACTCTGACCACTCTTACAACTTAAGAAACTGAAATAGACGAAAAATCGCTCGGTTTCTGTCAGTCATCGAGTTGTGAACATTTTCAGAATTTCTACGACTGAGTTGAGTCGGATCGGGTACTCAATTTACCTTTACATCATGTTAATCCCAAATGCAATAAGCATTCCAAACAGCAGACATATTAAAAGTCTCAGAACATCAGCTACCTACTTCAGCAATTCAGATCACCACAGCTACAAAATACTGCAGATACATGTGACTGCAGTCTGTAACTTCAAACTGGCAGCGTGGCATAGTGGTAGCGTCGTTGGTCTGGATCAACCAGGTTAACCTACGCTGAGCCCGGTTAGTACTGTGATGGATGACCATGTACGGGTTCGACTCCCGGAGGCGGCACTTTATTCCGGTATGTAACCAACCACCCAGGTCGACTCAGCCTTCTACCCTCCGTACAACGGTAAATGAGTACCAGCCAAAGGGCGGTGATGCTCTGCGGCTGGGGAGTAAAGGCAGGCCTGGTGTAATTTGCAGGTAAAATTGCGTGATCCATGTCTGAGCTCATTAGAGGCGCTTTGCGTAATGCGCTATACAAATGGACGTACACTTTACTTCACTTTACTATACTATAGTCTTATAACTGCTGAAATTTGTAATTAAGCTAAAAGTTATGCAAGCCAAGGTCAATCTTCGACACTGATCGACATGCCAGCGTCGGTTTTAACAAGCTACTTACACAAGTCGTCAATATCTTGAATGCTTCCAATAAAACCTCTGACTACGGTAAGAAACTGCAACTACCTGTGGATTGTTGAAGTCATCCTCTCGTAGTTTCAGCTGTGGATACTCTTCAGCAAATGCTCTCAGTAACTCCGGCTGACTCAAAACTGGGTACGTTGTCATTCTTCACCATTTAAAAAACACAGCTACAAAATACCACAGAATGACTAAAATCATTACATGAATACTGTGAAACTACCACTTCATAAAATAAATCAGTGCATATGTCCACTGCATTATTAACATGTATAAAACTGTATAGAAAAAACGTAGAAAAAACGTGTCACCTCAGCATCAAATGTGCCACATTCTACCCACAGATATGACCACACTATTATCAAACACTTATCAATCTGTTCGTAGCAAAACTATCTTCGACAATATATTTTCTACGGATAGTACTAGTGATATATACTAAATCAGCAATCTATGAAGTGTTTACTAGCAGCAGATCGGCGATCTATTGTTAAAGAAGGCCAAAATTGCTAGCAGTAGATCGGCTTACACCAGATGGCGCCATTTGTCTCAACTGAACTGTAACTGAGAAATATGTTAATGTCAATCAAAAGCAACAACTAAATAACTCTAAAACTATCAAAAGCAACAACTAAATAACTCTAAAACTAACAATAACCCTAAACACAGATTTACAGTTAACAGCGGAACACCGAAAAAAAGCAGCTGACATACAAATAAGATAAATGTCTCGCGCATGGTATGTGGGCTGTGCCGGGGTGGGACACAAATTTTCTGGCATGGTCTGATATTGACATTGATAAATAATATCACTGATCATGCATTCAGCTGTCTAAACCAAAGAAAAGGGTTTATTTTGGGGTAGTATAAGAAAAAAGGGGTATAGTCTTTTGATGGGTAAAGGAGTAACAGATTCACGGAAAATAACGAGATTAAGGAAGTAGTACCCGTGAATATTCACAACAAACAAAGGTGACTGTACACTATTTACCGTCGATATTCACGAAAAATAAAATATTGATTGAGAAATACGGCTGAATTACCATAGATATTGATCCGATCTACCAACTGTAAAAATAACGTCCTAATGCGAGATCACTGATCTACCACTAGAATTATCGTTTTTCTATATCTGCTAACACCACGAGAACCAGGCACTTCGGACCCAAGACATTTCAGCACTCGAAGTGGAGATATTTAGCCGGTCACCGGTCAAATAGTCACTGCGTTATTTAGCCGGCAACCGGCTCAGTAGCACTTGACACATCCGTGAATTTGTTTCTTTTGTTTCCTGAACAAAAAAAACCCTCTTTTAATGATAAATGATCGATTTCTTCTTGCTGGCATATGCTGAGCTGAGTACAGCTAAATCAGCAAACGGGTAGTGCAATTATTTGCCTCCCCCACAAACCCTGCTGTGCACCTCCGCGAAAAATTACTCTTATAGTCCGGAATAACCTTAAAATGGGTGTCAACAAAGTGCGCATAAATATTAGGGTTTAGTAGCGTATTATCCTTCGAAGGACGTTGCTACTTACTTATCCAAATCCAGGGTTAGTGACGGTTAGTGTTACAGACTGTTAGGGTCAGTTTAGTTTTTGTGATGAACGATGAGGATTTTCGTCTGCTGTTCAACGGTTACGTCCGTCCACACCTCTGTGTACAAGTCTGGTCGCGATATCTGAAGAAAGATATCGAATGTTTGGAGAAAGTACAAAGAAGAGCTACACGTAGGTGTAACTGTCTACCATGCCAAAGTGTCTGATAAAAATAACTAGAATGCTGGCACCACGTATTCTAGTTGGTAGAACTCAATTTCAATCAAAATAAGAGCAAAATTACTTCAAAACTTCGTACTACTAAAATACCGCGAACAAATCAAAATCCGGAAACAGTAATAGAGATGGTACATAGTAAGTAAGTAAGTATATTATCCCAAAAGCTATTAAATAGCTTTGATTTCAAATTGCAAAAATGTGCAAAACACCCCAGGCCAAGCCTTCGCGCTATCTTTTAGGCTTGGCCTGTGGGCAAACAGTAGGCTTCCAGAGAAGAGATGTCACGGCTGTATCTCAAGGCGGTGGAAAAAGAATAAAAAGATGGTATAAACAACTGTTGAGTAATGGGTCCAGGGTTGGCAGATGTTTCTGAAGAAAGGTTTGGAATCATAAACGCCGATTTTAACTACCGAGTACCGAAGTTACCAAATTTACCGCCACCAATATTAGTGATGGCATAAACAAAGCACATGCTCGCGCCATTATAACGCCTACTATATAAAGTAGACGTTATATATACACGTTGTTTAACAGCAAATATGTGGCGTTTATTTCAATCATTTGCATTCGTTCGTTCGGTCCTTCACGACGACCGTCAGCCAAGCGTACAAATCAATGATAACCCGACCGGGATTACCAATAGCTGTTGCTTTAACTAATGTGTCTGGCCAAGCTACGGATCGACATCGGACATTTTACCGTCGATCGGTCATCACAGGCTGCGCGGTGCGGCGGTAGCGCCAGCCCTGTGTTAAAGGCGACTGGCTTTGTCAATGGGAAATGTCAATATTTGACCCCACAGAATAGATACACTTCAACCGATCACCAAGAAATTGTCACAGGTGATTACGTAGGCGACCCTTACAGCTATGCCAAATTAGGCGCACATAAGTCCACTGGGGGGGGGGCTTCTATGCACATGGGTGAAATATAACCAAAATTATTTCATTTATACCATTTTTTGAGGAACTCACTTACAGGTCAGACCCGTCGACAGCAGGCAGCAGTCATCAGCGAGGTACGCAGGGGTCACTCCAGCAAGTGACTGGTGGACGAGTCCTGCGACCTTGAACACGATCCGTTGTCGGA
>Ga0209780_1003006_pt1 | contig 12347 bp, 10 predicted proteins | sample WorMetexBAHAMAS2_FD_187384 | JGI IMG/M metagenome (GOLD analysis project Ga0209780, IMG submission 187384) | Marine gutless worms symbiont microbial communities from Max Planck institute for Marine Microbiology, Germany - Inanidrilus exumae... | ecosystem: Host-associated > Annelida > Digestive... | reverse complement strand
TAACTTCGACATTACATCAAACAATTTTGATAATTTTTGCAGTCATGTGATACTTTATTTTTCCATAACTAGTGCTTCTGCACTACCGGGGGAAACAAAGCCGAAAACTGCGTCTTTTCACTTAAATGCTGAATGTTGTTTTGACAACAGACACAAAACACATTCACATTATCACTTGGTCGCAGATGAATCACCCTTCATTTTCACCAGAATCGACCGTATGCACCAAACACGACCTAGGAAAGGAGTATATCTTCTGTAAGTTCTGTTACCACACATTCATTGTTTACCAAGTCTGTTGTGATGTTGTTTGCTGTGTCAACAGTGGGAGCTCTTCTTTGTCAAGCCTCAAGTGAAAAGTCAATAGACAGTATTGATGGGATATCTTACTATTTCAACAAATATTAGCTGTTATCAAACAGGCTGTCGACGACAATATTATTTGCCTTTCAGCAACACAGCTCATGCATGCACAGTGCATGGTGCGAGCAACATAGTTCAACAGCTGCTGTGCAGAACTCTCAACTTCATTTTATTTGTCTTGAGGTATGGCCCAAACAGGCCAGAGTTGAACTCAACTGATTACAAGATTTAGGGAATCAATAGGAGCGTGAATATGAGTTGCAAGCCTACAAATATGAAGGAATCAAGCAGCGACTGGTTGCAATCTGAAAAACAGTAATACAACATTACTGAGTGAAAAGGTTCGATTTTAGTGTTGCCGTGTTTTGCCAGGTAGTGCAGAAGCACTAGTTAGGTGAGGTGGGAAAATGAAGTACCGTTTGACTTCTTACTTTCTTGGCAACATTCCTGCCAAAAACTGTCAAAATCAGTTGATGTATGTCTAAGTCATAGCAAGCCAAAGCAGTGTCGTTTTTTGAGAAACAGTGTAGTTCCCGTGAATATCAACATACACACTGAGAATTACAGTAATTAGACAGTGAGCACACCGTTCAAGTCTTGCCGATTGTCAATAATCATCCATACACATAAAGCTAATTAACATGAGCATAAATTTGCAGACAAAGGAAAGCAGCCGTAGCAGAGTTGGGTGGGTTTGCTGTATCCTGTTCGCTCGTTTGTTTGTATTTATTTCCTTCCTGTAATTGCCTGCTGTACTCCACCAATTGACTTTGACGTTAACACGCCGTTCTCCTCAACGGTCACCGTCTCTTCACCATTTTCAATCACTCTGTCAACATCCAACAAACGTTTACATACATATCATCAAGGCCGCATTAAGGCTAGTACGGGCCCGAGTGCTGTGCCAAATGTGGGCCCCTTATAGACCTATAACCAGCTAACTGGCTGCTTTTTTGGCGCTTTTTGCTGCACCGCCAGGTTAGCGTAAAAAGTTCAAATCGGTCAAAAAAATTATTATTTAATAATAAATGAAAATTGACATTTGGGCGGTAGTACCTTTCGACACTTAAGTCTCAAGTGTTGAAAGCTACCACCACCCGAATAAGTCTTTTAGAGAAAAAACAGATAAGGTTGACTTTTCGTGCATAGTGCGAAGAATTCAAGCCTTGGATGATGGTGGCCGGAGCCATTATTCGCATAAATTTTTTAATGTCTGCCGCGAGTAGGCTGAAAAGTTTGACATGCTTGCGTATGCAGCTGTTGTGATTAAAATTGAACACAAAATACTACTGGCTTTTGTGTACTGGCTTTTACGAAATTACCTGCAGGATTTGTTTAATGCTATGGTAACGAGTTTTCCGATTTCTGCTTCCAGTTTACTTCGGCTGCGTTTAAGTAGTAATTTTAGCATACGTTTGAATATATTTCTGTTGCTGCTCAGCTGCTGCAAGAGCCTAGATTTTACAAGTTTCAGTTATATACAACACATAAAAATTTTCCACTCACACCATTATTGCGGGCCCCCAAAACTGCGGGCCCTGGTGCTGCAGCACCCAGCAAGCTTTAGTAGAACAACGCTGTAGTTTAACAGCAAGTATTCATGCTGCCATGACTCGATGCTAAAGGCAATGTACTCAATCCCACAAAGACCTATCCACGGCATAAGAAAGTGGCATCTTGCCAAAGCTGTTTCAGTTCTCCAGGAAAAAGTCTCATCTCATCACATCTAAATAGGGAGCACATGATGACTTTAAAAGGCAGCTTTTTTCCAAGCAGCAGCCCTGGGACAGGCTACAGCATACCACACACTAATTACAAAAATCACTGACAATGACACTGTAAAAAGAACATGCATGGATCGGGTCATACTGCACACCGTCATGCATCACTCATCGACCTCTACCTACATTCCAAATTTCACTGAAATCGAAGAAACTTTCTGTGGACGTACGAACGTACGTACATACATACATGGACGGACATTTGAGACCCACTTTATTAGGTCGATTCAGAAGAGATGACCTAAAAAGCAGAATCATTGCACAAAACGCTATTGAAATCTGTGCTGGGTACTGAGGTAAGACAGCTGGCAGATGACGTACTCTGAGTGACATTCTACGGCTGGTGTCGGTACTTTTGAGTCTTTGAGTCCTGTCCATTCACTGTTCTCACACTAGGCTGGACACATTAGTTCTTGGTAGCACTGTTTAGGCTAGTTGCGAAGTATTTCTCGCATTGTAAATATTAGAGCCGCCTCGGCGCCTATATTAATGATCCGATTAATCCTTAATTAGTTTTCCGAGATTAAATTTTGTGTTAATGATTAAATGTTGAATAATATCCCGATGCTTTTCCCACTTAAAGTGAAGAATAACTACATGTATATTCAAACATTTCTTAATATGTCAAGTTAATTGTTTTTAACGACTAATTAGTACTCAGTTATTGAAAGATTAATCATCAAAGAAAAATCCTTAATCATTAACTGCCCTAGTAAATATGTATACCAACCATAAGGCAGTAGCACCAACGTGCTGGAAAACACAGTGAGAAGTTACTGTATATTCCAAGCTCTTTAACATCGTGCCAAAACCACAGAAACGCTAGTGGTGCCAGATAATTTTCACTTTTTGCACCTCTGAATCTTGCAACATACTACGCCAGTGCAAAAACATGTTCTGGTCGACTGACTGACTGACATCATTAGGCCGCATTGCCTGCACACAGTGCATATTTGCAGCCTATTGCAACAGATGTCGCACGTAGCGTGGTCTGTGTGTCTGTGTGCTGGGCACACGGGTGAGCCATTTGGGGGAGAGCAGACTCGTGTGGGTCCAAGGAAACATGTATGAGATGGGGTGCAGATTTCCAGAGGAAAAGGTACTTCTGAGGGGGTTATATGCCGACCTTTGTAACGTACCTAGCATGAGTGCATTGTGCAATGTTCGCCTGCCAGTGCCAACACTGATAAATGTGCCTGCCTAGCACACACAGCAGGCGAACGCATTTGCCACTGTGACGGGTGACAAGGTGGTGATGTACATCGGACACTTGTTGTCAGTTAGTCCACTTTTCCATTCTACATTTCATCAGATAAGCATTACGTTACATTCTGTTAATTCCGCAGGCATGTTTAGAAAATCTGTATCTTTACCATCACCATTGCACTTTAACAGTAGCTGTTGCCATGCGAATCTGGATGGCCGGTTGCGCATTAGCTCTCTGCCTCCAGCTGTATGAGAAGGAACCTTTGAAATGACCATCGGCAAAGGTATTTTTATGGGCCCGATGCCATCAATGTTACCCAATGTACATATTCAAGGAATCAAATGAAACTTGAAGCACTGGCATAAACCAGTGAACATCACCCACTGGCCTCAATTTCTTGATCCACCTAGACTTCGGACAGACTGCTGCCTTTACTCTGGTTCTCCAATGCCAGTATCAAATTTATGTAGCGTAGTAACTACAAAATAACAACAGTAATTATTATAACAGACACAATGCAGAAATAAACATTCTACACTGAAGCAAGATCCACAAACCGTTTAGTAACTATCGTTTTGCCATTTACAGTCTTTGTTGACGTCGACACTGATCTAACGTTCCTGGATGGAATGCCTCCTCCATTTGTGGAAGAGAAACTGGAAAATGATGAAAATCTACACATGACAATGTAAGAGAAAACTGCAATACTGTCTTTTATGACTAACCCACGACACCCAAAGACTATGAACTGCATATAACTTTCATACAGTAAAATTTCGTTATCACTGACGTTCGGGAACTCATCTAAAAGGTCTGTTTTATCCAAAATAGGCCATGGATGGCTTACCAGATATGTGTACATGACTAGTACATGTGACGTCTGACCAAATCTTCCTGTATACGTAATGTAATAATAAAAATGATTACATTACACTATGATCACACGATATCATGTAATCATATATGACTGTCTTTTACTTTGCTTACTTCATGTTACACTAACGCCAACACAATTATGCAGCTCTAACAGTGCTGTTTTACACAACCGCAGTAGGCCTACTGTCAAAGTATTAATGCTGCCAGACAGTATAAATATGCATACTATCTCACAATTGCCTACCGTCACCATTGCAGTGACCAATGTTCATTCAAGGCAGGATGTTGCTTGTGGAACAAATAACAGACAAAGACGATGCAATCAGACCAGAGACTGTAAGTGCAAACTGGCACCAGGGTCTTTAGCAACAGTATCAATTAATCTCGCTGACGACCATGTCAGCTGGTGTCCAGTCATTATGTATTCACGGCACAATGACAGACATTCTCATGATGCGGCTACTGGCAAGACGGCAGCCGTCATTATGCAAGCACACAGCCATGGCCGTAATCTCAATTGGTTTGTTGTATCTAGCATTGTCTGTAGTGTTGGGACCGAAAAAATGGGCTGTAATAAACGACAGTCCGTACAATTGCTGTTCATTCTAACCACATTATTATACACTGAAATTAACACAGACTCAGCCGGCACCAGAAAAGTCTGTATTAATGGAGCATCTGTTATAGCCGAGTCTGTTATAATGAAGTTTTAATGCATCTGCTAACACACCCAGAGATAATACTAGTAACATTAAACATCAAATATTAGAACCTAAACATAAATCCTGTTGTACAGTAACAATCATATACTGCAAAATGAGAAACATTTCTGCCAACAGTTTTCACTTTGCTGAAAGTGGTAAAACATTTCACATTGTTATAACTATGCAAAACGGACAGTATCAACTTAATATTCACCAAAAATGCCAAGAAATGCAAACTAATCCTGAACTGCTACAGCGGCAACAATTGTTTTGCAGCCATTATACAGGTCACCTGTGTTAGCCAGCACTCCCAGTTAAGAACTGGAGGATTTTGTGGAAACAAAGTTTTATTGTCCACATGCCCTTGCTGATGGCAACAAGCAGATTTAGAGTAAATGGAAGACATTACAGTTCTCCTCAGTAGCGTAACGTACATCATCTCCGTACTATATCATTATAAACTGTAACATCACCAATAATTTAATAAGCACACACACACACTGCATAGATTCCATGCAAAAACGTCCAAACACCAGAAAGTAATATTATCAACACAGAATGAGAAAACTGCACTCAAAATTAAAAAAGAAAAACTGTAGCAATCTGTCAAGCAATTTCAATTCAACGGACATTCTGTCAACTCAATTGACTCACGTCATATTGTTTTGGTAACTGTTCTACATGCTTTCTCACTCGGCGAAACTGCGTGCATAAAAGCCATAATACTGAAAGTAACAAAAATAAATTAGCCCCATATGGGACTGATGGTCGACTCCTCCTACTTACTGCCGACTTCAAAGTCACGTAACACAAAAACTAGGATAAAAATCGAAAACCCAGCCCCGATAAGCTTTAGGTATTGTGCCCTAATTTAAGAATCTGTGGTCACTTGCCATCTATCACCTAGTGAGCCAGCAGAAAATTATGAAGTGATCGAAATACCATTTGCATTCAGGACTCGGGTGGGCCCAGGACAAGACCTATTACATACAGTGGACCGCTTCAAGTGAATACTGTATTGTGTTCATTCAACACAATACAGCCTTCTAGTCAGCACTGCTATCATCAACAAGTAGCTCACCTGTCGCAGCATGGCAAGCAACAAAATTTCAAAAGTCACGTGACCATAACTACACCCATTTAGGGGCTATGTCATCCTTTTGATAACGTTAGATATAGCCTACCTGTGTAAGAAATTTGACGATACTGGCTTCAGTTATTCCTGAGGTATGTTAAGGGCCTTAAAACTTAAAGTAAATCATGTGACGAGATGATGCCCATTTCAGGGACAGTTTGTCATCTGTAGACTGGGACTTGCTATGATCAATTGGCATATCAAATTTGAAATGTCTAAGATTACCTGCAACGAAGATACAAAAAGCAAGACAAAGGTATGTAAAAATACTAGTTTTGAGCTCCCCTTAGGGAGATTTAGGGGTAAAACACAGGGTTCATCTATGGCTCAATGGAAAGTGCATTGTCGACTTCCTATTAGTGATAATTAAACTTTTTAGCTAGCTCTCACTATTAAGTGAAATCTGTCAAAATCGAGTGCAAATTTTAGGTAAATGGGGTCTTGGATCCCACACTCTCACTGCTGTGTCAATCAAAGTGAAATTTGGCAGATGGACATCCCACGCTAAATTTCATGAACTGAAGCAACGTATCACCCTGTGCAGCAAACAAACGAAAAGTCAACCCAACTATATGAAATAAAAGCAATCAGATGTCACTTGAATTCCATTTCAACGACAAACAGTATAAACACGTTAAAACACTTCACAGTGGAGTGTAATGTTCCAGTAAATAGGAGGATACATGGAAGCATACCAACCCAAGTGCAGGAGTACCAAAGCCAACAAGGTGCAGCACTGCAGTACTAACTATCAAACCAATGGACAAGCTGGTACAAGATCAAAGGTATCAAACATTAATGCCACCAATTCTAGCTACATACACACTCACTACAAACTATTATTTCATTGTTATTGAAATACAGACTTCTAAAATTTTTGTTTTTATCAGCTATCTCCTTCCAAACTACCTTTGATCAGCCACTAGTTTGGACATCCCCCAGTTCAAAATCTATACATTTCTGCACCCAATAATACTCATCCTTTCATAAAACATGATCATACTACTTATTACACTGTAGCATTTATATCCTCTAATGCTAGTCTCTGCCTCACACAGATAGGTGCAGTTATACACACTTTAAAGTAAAGTAAAGTAAACGTCGATTTGTATAGCGCATCGTCGTAACCACCTCTAATGCGCTCAGACATGGATCACACAGTTTTACCTGCAAATTACACCATGCCTGCATTTACTCCCCAGCCGCAGAACATCACCGCCCTTTGGCTGGTACTCATTTTACCGTCCCAGGGAGGGTAGAAGGCTGAGTCGACCTGGGTGGTTGGTTACATACCGAAATAAAGTGCCGACCCGGGAGTCGAACCCGGACGGTCACCCATCCCAGTACTAACCTGGCTCAGCGTAGGTTAACTTCGTTGATCTAGACCAACGACGCTACCACTACGCCACGCCACCACCGTTTGGTGGCAACAAACGTAACTATATATGATTTTAAACGTAAAAGTGGCAGACATTAAAAAAGCACACACGTAACTGATAACACAGCTAACAAATGACCACAAAAAAACCGAAACCAAAGTAATCAACCATGGTTAACTGAATCTGCTTCGAATAAACAAAACCCACATTAACTCGAAAGTAACAGGTAGGAGGGTGCACAGAGTAATGGCAAAGCTTGCATAATATAGGACTCTACTGCTACACAGCACGGGCAACAAAACGTCCACCAATGTAACCCACACAGACCCTACTAGTACACCACGTAACATGCAGTACATGCTAAAATGACGCCAGTAATTACCCGGAGCCCCCAAAAAACGGGTCGCTAAACAGCGGTGAGAAGCCTCCACCAAATATGCGTTCTGCCGTCGAAGCAGGGCGTGAATGGCTGCGATGACGATGAACGTGTGAAACTGGTGCCATGTGCATTTGGCCAAAACTGCCGTACATACTGAAATAGCAATTAATTTTTCGACTCTACACACTCCACAGCAGCTAGTCATCAGCACAGTGTGTAACACATTATGCTGAATTCTCAGCTCCCTATGATAAACACCAACTGCAATTTCATTTTGCTTCACCACCAAAACTAGCAGTGCTGAATTTTGCATTGGTAACTACAAGTGAACTACTGTTACAATTTGTACCGCAGTGAAATTACACTTCCTTGTTATTCGGTGTGACAGCTAACATCAGCAATGTTTTTTTCACTCCGTTTAACCACATGTACAGATGTGGCTCTATTCTTTACTTGAACAAATAGTTTTTCACAGTTCAGTACGCCAAATATGCTAAGCATGTCGAACCACACATTCTACATACTGTTTGTCTGTTTACGAGGCAACTGCACATTATGATAGTTAACAGTATCATACAATATTCACTAGAGCTCAGCCACTGCTGGGATGGCTGGCCATGGCTGAAGAGCAGACCTGCATTTAAAACAGTAAATAAGTAACTGCAAGCCAGCCAATAAACTTCTGTCCAACATCCCACTTCCAGGGAGGTTTCCCTTTCTGTGGGCAGATGTGGACTATCATGTAGTAAAAAGTAGCTGTCCTCTGTGGCAACACTCACACCAGAAACCAACTTAACCCGTCTGGCACTTAGCAAAAACAATTGAATACTGTCACACAGACACCACAACTTACCGCATTAGCTGAACTGTCATCAACATCGGCTAAAAACTACCTACTTTCACATACTATTGCACAGACGGAACGGACAACTATAGACTTATTACGACAAAACAAGAACAGAACAAGCAGAGAATAACCAACATATTCGCTGTGAATGTTACCAGTGCCCACGTGTTGACAGAACACAAAAATACTTACCCGCCACCGCTGCCAAACAAACTGCCGCCAAAGCCGCCACCAAATGAAGACAAGCGACTGTCAAGATCACTGTTGAACATGGAAAAACCTGAACACAAGCACAGCAAGACATTCTTATCCTGTAACTAAAGAAAATGTAGTCTGCACCAGTATCATTACAGATGTCAGTCTGATTCAGTAAGTAATGACATACAATATACCATGTTGGTCTAGTGCTGCCATCGCTTTATACAGGGAGATGCAACTCTAAGTCAAAAAATGCCACTATGTCCTTGCTTTGTCGCATCACCCTGTATGTGGTGGTGGCAGTTAAGTCAAAGCATGCCCAACGGTTGCAGAAAGCAGATCAGCAAGTAAAGAAATTAAGACTCTGAATAAGTACACGTGAATTGTACAAATTCTGATTTTTACGGTGAAAGATTAACTGCTATATCCCTGTAAAAAGCGATATCTCTTATCTTTATTTTTTATCTACATACCTTGAAGATTTGTTTGCATCATCTAACCTTTGTTCGTTTGTGGCTTTAGACGATGCTATTTAGTCAAAAATACTGGCATATTCGCAGATCACAAAATTGTACTGAGAAAAAAACAACTTCACCAGAAACACCCCTGAATAACTATGCAGCATGTAGGCTACTAAAATTGTGGGAGAAACTGATTTAGTACGACACATCAATCAAACCTTAACTACACATTACCGGCAGATCATCATGTCAACAACAAAGTAAAAAGAATGGCATACCAACACGGTCCGGAGTAAAAAATTCTGCAAAAGGATCACGGCCACCAAAGAAATCACGGAAGACTTCAAATGGATCACGGAATCCACCAAATCCACCAAAATGGAATTCATCAAAGTTCATATTGGGACCAGCACGAGAACCACCAGAGCCAGTTAATCCCTCCTTTCCATATTGGTCATAGATATTTTTCTTCTTGGCTAAACAGACACAACAAACATACATCATTACTGTTTCAATGACAATCCTGGTAATAGTGGCAATTCATCTAAGAAATTAGCCTACTGTACAAGATACCAAGCTATCTACAGGCTATATTTAATATGATAACATCTGTGCACAAAATTCTGTCAAGTGGCAGACTTTTGTGACATTGCATAGCATACTGTCATATGACCAATAAAGATATTCCCAATGATTGATTCAAGCACAGGTAAGTGATATTACTACTTGTGTTGCATGGTGGCTCAGCGGTAGGGCGTTGCACTTGCAATTTACAGGTCGCGGGTTCAATTCCCGGCCAGGCCGCTTTCATGTAACATAGGTCAACTCAGCCTTGCATCCCTCTGGGTCGCTAAATCGAGTACCTGCTTCGGCTCGGGTAAAGGTGGGATTCTCACCTCTGTCGGGTGGCAGGTAACACTGTGTGATCCCACATGGCATGTGAGTTTCCCGTAGTGGTAAAGAGCTACATTGATGCTAAACTGCTATACACTGTTTACTTACTTTCACTTACTTACTACTATAATCGAATGTCCTGCATTAGCTCCACATAACTACTGATGCATTAACTGTTAGTATAGATTTCAGCCTACACTTGAGGACTGTTAGTCTGCATACTTGCTTGTGCACTTCTAGTAACCTTGCCGTAATGTTGTCGCTGTAAATGAAGCTTTAGTTTTATAACTATTGTAATAATTCATCATCAGTGGTTAATAGACCCAGGTGTGCTAAGATGCAAAGTGTTGATCGAATGGTTTGTGACTACACCGATAATAATTACACTGTTTGTAAAACAACATGTTTCATCTGGTCTCCGTAATAAACTCCATCTCTCTGTCAACCTCATTCTGGTACCAGTTCCTCCATTTCAAACTCACCTATTCCTTCATCTGTCACTTCTTCCTCTTTTTTTCACCACTACGCTCATCCATAACTCCCTCTCTCTTTCCTTTACTCTCAGCTTAAAACCCACATCTTTCCCACTTCTTCTCCCCGGACTACCTTCATGGACTATCACCCAAACCATTTCTTCTGAGCCACTCCGTTTTCATTTTCAGTTTTTCCTTATTTTCTTCATTTTTGGTGCCATGTGCTCGATTCAGCTGGCCCTCCTTCAGCTTCTAAGTGCATGTAAATATACCATATCTTATCATATTGTATTCACACAGTCAGACAGTGTGCACAACATCAGTGGAAGATTGTTTGCTGAGTACTGACTAACTGCATGAGTCCAAATGGCGTGAATGGAACTTACTCTGGGGAATGGCCCAGTCAGTTTGTATTGTAATTTCTACTGCTCAAGCTAAATACATTGCTTTGAGTCATACAACCAAGGAAGCATTTTTTCTTCGACAATCATTTACTGAATTTGAAGTTACTGACTACTCAGGATTGGTAAAGCTGCTTGATGCCACCTGTTGAATAAAATAATTATATAACATGCAAACTTATAATGCGCACAAAGTCAAGCATGCTTGAATCAGACGTGCGGGCAGTTGCCATGTGGCCAGATGGTCAAGATGATAAGTTTGTCGAGAGTGAAAGAGAGAGGGAGTTATAGATGCGCGTAGTGGTGAAACAAAAGAGGAAGAATTGACAGACGAAGGAATAGGTGAGTTGCAAATAGATAAACTTTTGTGGCATATCGTGGTATGTTGCAGCAAAAACGACGCAACATGCTGTGCAGTGCCACGAGACACCGCACACAACGTGTCCAGTATGAACTATGAACACTCCAAGCTTATTCCATGTAGCCTATTAAATAAGGTGTGGCGCCTCCACAATGCAACGCGATGCCGCGCAACAAAACACAACAGCAAATTTTGATTTTCCGCGGCGCTGTACACTGTGTGAACACAATCATTGAAACTAGTGTGTTATCAACTGGTGGCGGCACTGCACAGTTCTGTGTCGTGCCGCATCCTGTATGAATGCACCTTAACAGTCGGTCGAATTAGCGGGTGAGAAGGCGGTAATCCTTCATCTGTACTAGAGGCCTGCATGGGGTATACATTCTCCCCTGCCAGCGACTTAAATGAAGAAAGACCATGACAGCAGATGTCTGCACTGTTACAAACTAACAGATTGTGCATCAGTACTGTAATACTCGAGAGATGATAGCAGATAATCTGACAAAGTAGCCTAGACTTCAGCCTAGACTTCATTTCACTGTTAGCTTGTAAACTTGCACATGCTGTTTGTAGTAATCTTGTCTAAATGTTGTTGCTGTAAATAAAGATTTAATGATGTAATTGCTGTAATAATTCAACTTTCTCAACATCAATGAGCTACGGATGCATCAGTGTGTTACCGGTATGTCAACAGTTAAGTATGCCAAATACACTAAGCATGTCGACTCACACATTCTATGTACTGTTTCTTTGTTATGGGATTAGGGATGTGAATCGGGTCCCGGGACCCGAAAAAACAACCCGATCCCGGGTTTCAAACTACCCGAAAGCTACCCGCGCGTCCGCTTCCCCACTCAGAAACGACAGGATTGCCGGCACAGCAGGGAC
>Ga0209780_1003005_pt1 | contig 12347 bp, 9 predicted proteins | sample WorMetexBAHAMAS2_FD_187384 | JGI IMG/M metagenome (GOLD analysis project Ga0209780, IMG submission 187384) | Marine gutless worms symbiont microbial communities from Max Planck institute for Marine Microbiology, Germany - Inanidrilus exumae... | ecosystem: Host-associated > Annelida > Digestive... | reverse complement strand
GCGTCACATGTGGCCGCACCTGCGCTTCGCGAATTGGTCTCCTTTCACACCGCCGAACACATCCGTGACGAGATCCGTCGTATCGACGGCTCAGTCCATCATCATCATATTTTGAGGGGACACATGAAGTTTAGCGGTACCTAGGAGGATAGAATAGATAACACTGGAGTGACGAAGTGGCCATACGCGCCTCTGAAGTTACGACCATATGGCGCTATACAAATGTGTATATTATTAGTATATTATTATTGGCTGGTGCTGATGGTGCAGCTACGATCGTATGGTACCGGCCATTTTTTGTAAGCTCACGTAGAAGCGGCAACAATATATAGCAATGAAGAACAGGAATAGCAATAACAATAAATTCCACCAAAGATGTCAGCACTTACTTAACTATAACCTTTTTTACAAACTTACAATTCCTTTTGTGGCTGCGAACTACGTTTTTGCGCGGCACAATTGGTGCTAAAACTGGTTCTAGCGTGGTTCGGTTACATCTCGGCTCGCTGCGCATGCGCATCAGACGGGACTATTATTTTAGCGGCAGACGATAAGTAAACAAGCCACAGATGTCAGTCAACGCCAATGTAAACATGAACCGATTCGATTTGTTCCGCAATAAATTGTGCGAAAAGACAATTTAAAGGTTGCGGAAAGACGTATCATTTGTAAGTACATTGCTTTTATAATGACGTGAATTATCCACGGTGGTTCAATATGCTGCTGTCAGACAAATATTGTACGTTTTCTGTGCGTATCATCTGCTCGTCGAGGAGCGTCATCACTGTCCCTGCGTGCAACACGTAATACTGCGCGCCGATTTAGCCACGCCCCTGTCTGCCCACGGCTAGGCCATCCGCCTCCGAGCTGTTCAGCCACCCCTGAGCGGTACTCATTGGAAATGCATTGAATATTTAACGTCATTGGTACCTTTAATTGATGAAAAATAAACAGTGAGTTAATGGACGTGTTTTGAAGATTAGAGGTACCTATTGAAAAGCATTACAGTTCATTAATTACTTTTTTTAGACATTTATTTTGCAAATGTAATGTTTCCTTTACTGGGGAGGGGGCAAAGCCCCCTCTCCAGACCCCACCCCCATATTTGATTGTGTAATTAGCGGAATGAAATGAAATGAATTGTACGAAAGTGTTCTATGCATTTCCAATGAGTACCGCTAATCTTCACTCTAGCCTATTTTGAGAAAGGTCGTTGAAATGCATGTAAACAATGTGAGATGTATTATTAATAAAATTGATGAAATTGATTTATTTCTACTTTCTTATTTGCTGATGTTTGTTGTTGTCAGGTACGGTTGACGAGTATCGTTTGCTGGAGCGAATGAATCGTGTAACGTTGTCCAAATACACGGAAATGAAAGAGATATCGTCGCACCTCAGCAAGGCAATGGCCGATCTCAAACTAAAATGTATGTATGTATGTATGTTGTTGTTGACGTCTCAAAACGGCCTCAATGCAACACTTGTTTGATAATTTCAATTCCTGGTTGATCACACTTTACATATCATACTCTAGCATCACACTGAAAAGTATGCCGTGCTTTTTAAATTTCCTTAAAGTTCTTAAGCTTTCAATGTTCATGTATTTTCTCAAGAGGAATTCTCACATGTCGCCCCAACCTTGATGGAAGCCAGCTTGTTTAGCAGCAATCTCACTTTGAGTCTTTGCATGGATTCTCTCAAGGACAATGCACTGTGTTATCTTGTGATACCACTGTTACTGTCCTGTAATCACCCATGCTGACTGTATAGCCACCATCATGGGTTGGGCATTCAGTCGCATCTGTCTGTCTGTCTGTCTGTTGTTTGTTTTTTGTGCATTATCTTTGCCTTCAATGACATTTTCAATAGCTTTGGTGTCCTGTAATCTGCTTTTGGCCTAAAATGTCGGCTCAAGATCACCCACTTGCCTGAAAATTGCACCGATATTGACACATCTCTGTTTACATATTGCCAACCATAACAGATAACGAAAAAGGTCTATTATCGCGAATATGCCTACCAGTATGAAGTCCACTATGAGCTTTTCAATGAACCCACTATGGAGCATATATGTTGTTCTCTAAGCCCAAAGGATGGGTCAGAAATGCAAATTTGGTAGTAGAGTTCCCATTAGTGATAACGGAAGTAATTTTCCTAGACTGGCTGGTGACGCATTGTGGGTGGATATATCGACCCATGTTTGGGTGGCTAATTTGATTCCCAATTTGAGGGTAAAGTGGGCATCCCACCCACACACCATTTGTGGCACCAAACTACTGCTGGTCACAAAATTTGGAGCTAAAAATTAACGCTCAGTTGCGGCTGGGCCCCTGAACCTCCCAGCTCTCTGGATACTGATCCTTCTTGTTTTCCCATCTTGGCATCACTGTATAAAGGTCAACGCCCCGATGAAATGTTTGCAGAAAAACTGACGTTGTTTCTAGCATATAATAGCATGGACGTTTAGCTATTTGGCTGATTGGCTCTTGCATGCATGTATCGTGACATCTAAACATTGTCCTATAGCTTTAGAGAAATTGCTGTTTCCGGACTTTCGACATTCGGCTGCATTTGGCATTCTGGCCAAATGTTTGGCATTCTGGGAATTTGGCATCCGGCCTATTCAGAATTCCTGGCGTTCAGCACACTGCACACCAGGCATTTGGTATTCCGGGCATTTAGCATTCAGCATGTTGGATATTCAACATTTCGGATGGTTTCATGTTCCGGGCATTTGACACATTCGCCATTCCAGCGTTTGGCAACCCGGGCCATTTCCGGTGTAAATGTGGAAAAGAAGGCTTTGTAATCCAAAATTGAGTGTATGCATATGGAAAAGGAAGACAGTGGGCCAAATGGACACGAGTTTGTGATAATTGATAATTATTTATTGCAATCATTGCCAGTGATAAGAATTGATCAGTGATTTTACTGCTGGCAGATATGAAATATGGCCTGCATAAATGGCGGTTTTCTCAGAGAATCTGGCGAGGTGGCCAGTCCTGTGTATTCTACACAGCACCGACTGTTCAAATAAAGTGGACTGGGAGTATCAGTAGATGTATGAAGAACGTGTCGTTGTCGTTGTTGTTGTCAGATGAAAGTCTGCAGCCGTACCTAGAGATGATTGATCAACTGGATGAAAGTGTGACATCACTGGAACAAGCAGCGTACAAACTTGACAACTACTCTAGAAGACTTGGCAAGTCACATTCACGTCGTTCAGTTTGCTGTGTTTAGTTTTTGTAACATATTTTGAATTTCCGTTCACTGCTGTTGGGTGGTATCTGTTCTGTAAGATGCATGTGCCGCAAATCCCATTGATGAATCTTTACTTAGTCACTGGTAGCATGTCTGTCTGTCTGTCTGCTCACATTTCTCAAAAACTGCACATCCAAATATCACCAAATTTTTTGTACATGTTAACTATGGCCATGGCTTGGTCTTTCTCTGACAGCAGTATAATATTGTTATGTACTTCTGGTTTTGTGGATGATCTTATGTTTTTACGTAGTAGAGTGAACGGGCCAGAACCAGAGATGACACGTATTTTTCAATGAGTTTTCCAGGTTGTGGCACCAGTCCGATGTCAGACGACATTACGTCTGGTTGAGATTGCCAGGTGGCGGCACCGGGGGCGAAGTCTGCATCTTGTGGGGATTGGAAGACCCAGCATAACCTGCAGTAGCTGCGGAAAGCTGGGCAGGTCGAACAATGACCAGCAGTAATAGTAGCAGTGGCAGCAGTGGTTTATGTAACAATTATTAAGTAAAATGTAAATATTCACTGATATTGTAAGTGATCTTTCCTGCAGTAGTTAGCAGCAGCAGTGTTGGGCAGTATTTAAAAGTATTTTACCGAACATTGAGCACCAGAAATTGCTAAAAGGGGGCGAACCGTAGACGGCATAGATATTACATTGGATTGCTGTATGGTTGTTAAATGCGCTGTTTTACAGAGACATGTCCCATATGAGGTGTAATTTGTTATTTTGTTTGTGTGTAGAAGCAAAATTTAAGTCACTGGAGAAGAAATGAAACGAACTGTCTTTGCTTCCTGTGATGCATGTTTATCATCAAACACCATTGTATCAATGTTTTACCGCAGCTGCAGAGCTTCGTTTGTAGGCGGCAAAGTGTTGTTCGCTGTTCCATTTTCTTGGAGAACGATTGCCATGTGACATCAAGGCATAGTCTGTGTTTGTCTGTGTGGCACAGCAATGTTGTGCATTGAGTGTGAACGAACCTTAGGAAAAGATTGTAAAACATTGCAACCTTGTTGTACGTTAGTTGGGTTGTTGATAGTGTATTTTACTGTGCCGTACGTAGTGATGATCCTATATTTAACCCCACAATTTTACTGGCCCACCTAATAGGTCAGTATGGTTTTGCTCACTGTTGTCTGTCGGCGTCGTCTGTCGTCGTCTGTAACGCTGCTAGTGGGCGGTCAGGCGGCCGACACTGCACGGCGGGCCAGTACGATTACGTCACGTTAGGGTGACACCTTGTTGGTTTTTGCTGCTGTGGCAATATTTTGAACACATTCCTTGTAAAGTGACGTAGTTTGCTGGGTCAGTTTTTCTAGTCATAATCCATCCTACCAGGTTACTTACTAGGCTGATTCACCATTAGCATGCTAGTTTAATTTACACAGGCACACTGCTGTGCTTTTTATTCATTTTTCACCCGACAGTATCAGCGAATGCATGTTTTCAGGCTTTCATTTTGTCCATCTGTTCGTTCATCTGGACAGATCTTGTTACCACGATATCTCATGAACAATCCCAATGAATCTTAGAGGGAGTATTTACTAACCCCTGATGAACAGATTAGATTTCGTTTGTTGGTTTGTAATTTTGTGTGTTTGTAAGGTTACGTCGAGGATAAAGCTAGAGGCGTCAAATTTTGCACGGACGGTGCTTCATCGGTGTCCTGGGCACGGAATCTCCCATTTTGGGGAACTTTGCTCCCCCAGAAGCCCCAAATCGGACGAATCGGCCAGCCACCGGGAAGTAAAGTTTACGGTGCACATCTTTTCCCACCGTCAACGTCACGCTAGAGATGCGCCGTTTGTGGAATATCGCGCGGCGTGTGGACGTAGGTCGGCATGTGTGGATAGAGGTCAGTCCCCACTGACGTAGTTGTTCAGAATGTTCTCTTCTGGAACTCATGAAGGAACTGACTCCTCCTCGTGAACTTGCTCACTGAGGTTTATTGTTGTTAAGGTGGAGATGATGGTGTGATGTGGTTAGTTCAATGTCAGTCGTTACATTCGTCAGTTAACAAGCGTCAAAACTAACTGTCACAAATTCATGTTCAATTACGTATTTTTTATATGTTACTGGCCGCCTAATGGGCCAGTATTGTTTTGCTAGCTGGCGTCTGTTGCCTTTCGGCGTCGTCGGGTCTGTAACGCTGCCGGACGGCGGGCCGGCCGGGCGCATGGGCGGTCGGGCGGCCGACACTGCACGGCGGGCCAGTACGATTACGTCCAGTTAGGGAGATAGATACCTTGTTTTATGGAAAGTAATCTATATATTAAAATAGGACTGTGAAGATTCGTGCGCACGGGCGTGGCTTGGATGGACGGACGGTCGCGCGCAGGCAGACAGGCAAGTCGACGGCCGTAGCGGGTACGGCCGTCGACTTGCCCGAGCCAAAATCTGCTCGTAAATTTGATAGACGCTGATTCGCCGGCGGCTTGAACAATGAGCGTTTTACGTTTGCGAATGACGTTTTGTAAACATGTCGCTTTTGTTATATGATTCAGTTGTATGATAAACTGCATTAATTGTGCATTTCTGCGTTTATTAACAATATATCCTCTTTTCATTGGCAACAGCTTATATATATGTTTGACATAAACAGATGAACCTATACACAAGTTAACACAACCATTACTTTTAGCACGACTATATATAGTTAACGGTCTCTGCAGTTACAAGTCATAGTCTGCTATTAGATACAGTATATCCTGCACGTAAACCAATAGACTGGAACAAGCACAACAATAAACGACACGTCACAGACACGGCGGACTTATAAATTCATTAATATACTGCGTATACTATATACGATGGCTCAAAAACAGTCTGGTCTTGTATACACTATCTGTCATCAATCAGTCAATCTATCTGTTGATTGGTCCTTCCACGTGCCAACCGTGCACGAAGGTTGCTGATGCATATCATTTATGGTGGCAGAGGTTAAGGTCAAAAGGTCAATGTAACACCACGTACAATATTAAATGTACACGTTGCACGAAACGCAGTTATTATATTAATGGATGGTGTGGATGTCGCACACAGGTCAGACTTCTTGTAAGTTCCAGTTTTTCAGAATTAATTGTGGACCTGTTCTGAAGACAGTAGAAACCTGCTCAAAATTCATTGTTTTAGTTTTTAATTGTGTCCATCAGCTGTTTTTTCTTCACTACGGACTTACGGGATGTAGCTTTGATGACGAGTAGGCTGATTGTTCTTGCGTCACCCTGTGGCCTGTATTAAAATGATCCTCTGTAGCTGTAGGGTAGACTAGAGACTTAAGCTTAGATCAAACTGAACTAGCTACTGCTTTGTGTTTTAGTTTCACCAGCCTTGTTTTCTTGAGTCCTTCAGGCCAGTCCAGATGCCCAAAGTAGAAATTCTGGGTTTTTTTACAGGCCAGATGCCCTTCCTGTCACCCCAAAAACGTGTAAAAGTGCTGAAGAGATCGCAAGTCATCGTCGCTCATCGAGCAAAATAACCTCTGGGACTCATTCTTAATGACGTACCAGTTGACTCCTGACGGTAAAGACGTGTCCAAAGTAATGTGGCAAAAGGCCGCATCGCCGAAGTTTTACCCCTTGTGACTGCGAAAGAACTCGATCTTTACCCCACCTAATTTATGGTTCTTTGGACCAATAATTATGAGTTAGCGCCCAAACGGCATCTCGATCGGTTTGCCCGTTTTTGCACAGCTCATCGCGTGCCCAACACACAGACTGACAGACCACGCTACGTGCGACATCTGTAGCAATAGGCCGCATCTCACGTACTGCGTGCAGGCGATGTGGCCTGAAACGAATGTAAGATTAAATTCAAAATATTAAAGAAATGTCATAAAACTGTACAACGAAATAGTGTAAATACTGGTAAGTTCAAGTCCCTGAAATGCACGTCAAACTCCACTCGACATAAATGCGGTGATTCATGCTCATCGGTGCAACGCAGGCATTAGGCCTACAAAGCTCAGAGAATGCTGGGATTGCAAACAGTCAGTTTCTTGAATTAAAACTTGGATAAATTAATACATCTGTTTTAAGTGTTAAAGATGTATTGCAAGAAACCAAACAGCGCAGTTCTAACGATCACTTGCCGGCCGTTTCCACTTATTTTATTCCCTGACTATACTGTAGGCCTACATGTACGCAACCTTATATACCGAAATACTATATCCGCCCATCTGCTCTAAGCGCTTGTCATTCAAGTCTCATCTAGGCCTATATCACCCATTCTGTCTTCATAGCTGTACAAAGTTTGATCCAACCAGTCAGTTTCATACATCCCAAATATTTTCTTCGTCGTCTTGACCATCAAACCGACTGGTACCAGCCCGCACATTATTCTCTCAACTTTGCAGTTTGTTTCTCATTCTTTTCACTACATCAACCACGGAAAGCCGCGTGGCTATCGACGAAACGATTCCAATCACGACTCACAAACAATGCACAACAATTAAGCACCACATGAACACACGCGGTCTAACGAAATACGTTCATCTTTCACGCTATTCCCCTCTAACATTATGTTCAGAAGGGGTGCTCCTCACACCCCGGTGGAATACTATCGCACCCCATGTGTATGTGTGGGATCTACATTCCGTAGAATGATGCAAGACATAATGCCGAAGATCGAGGTCGAAAAAAAACTCGACAGTGGGGGTGGTGTGTGGTTCTTGTGATGTGGGGGCAGTGAATCCCCTCCCCACCAAAACGGTTGTGGAAATGTTGTGATTCACAATGGGGTCCAATGATGCGCCCCACTGCACAAAGATTTTCTTGCGTCTTCAACTGGGGATAACGTCTCTCCCGACAATTACACTGTTAGTGTTACTGATACGCAGGGCGCCAAAAGGGGTTTGACATACACGACAACATTTAAAATATTGGCCCGATTTTTTGTGTGGACTGTGTGTAATATTTCTAGCCTTGTCAACCCGCTGAGAAATTCAGATAACACTGTATTACGATGATTGTTCAATTCTTCTTCATTTTACGAAAATCAGGAAAATGCACGTATTCGATGTAAAGAAAACTTTTAAACTGAGTTTAGTTTGTGTCAAAACGTGTATGGGAACAGGTTGTCATATGACGTCAGGACATTTAGTATTAGTAGCAATTGTCATTAAAAGCATGCAGTCATAAATATGACGAAAAATGATCCAAATTGGCTTTCATTTTGAAATTCCATACCTGCTTTCTTGGCTTTTACTTTGTCAAATTTTATTTAATTTACACTTAATGTTCGCCATTTATTCCTAAAATACATTCCGCTGTCATATACAGTACAGCTTAACCCTTTATAAGGCAGAAGCCCCCAGGAACCCGCAGGCTAGATATTAAAAATGTAGCAAAATGGTGGCAAAATACTGGCCACTGCCCGTTTCAGTGACCGTATCTCGGTGGATGCGAAGCTGAACGAGTTTTCTTCATATCAAAACTGGTCTTGGCTCTTCGGGTATGACCACTTTAGTGGCCCAGGTAGAGCATTTGGTATGGTGTGTGTTGTGTGTGTGAGTGAGTGTGTGTGATAAGACTTAATAATTCAAGTGTTAAAACAGATTTACCAAATTTCATTAATCGGTCAATATGGCTCGATACAGTTTTCATATTTGGCCCAGCACTAGTGAGGGGACGTTCATCCTGAACGGGCTCTGCCGACGATGCCGAGAATGTAGACGAACATGTTGACGACGTCCAGGTAGAGATTGAGAGCGGCAAAGATGTATTCCTCGGGCGACAGCGCGTACTTGTGTTTCCCGCCAAGCATCAGTTGAGTATCAAACACCAGGTACTGAAACATATACATCACCGCAACCACAACAACCGTTAAGCCCCGTCCACACCAGCGACAACGTCGAAGCAACGTTGGACTTTGTCGAAAGAATCGTTCGACCTGTAGCATTCGACAACGTTGCTTCGACATTGTTGCTAATGTAGACTGGGCTTTAGCGTCTATCCGTCACAAACAATGTGAGGGTCCAGCCCTTACAAAATCATTTCCCCCTTGCCCTCCGCCTTTCCTCTCTCATCCCCTCCCCTTTCCCGCCATGAAATAGCGGCTCCTGTAAGCTGAGGAGCGCTGTAAGCTCCCCCAGTTTGATCTGGGGTGAAGCCCTAGCCAACTCTGCGTTTTGCTGCATCTTAAGCTTCTTAGGAGGCCGCTGCCCGCTGGTGATATATAACTACTATTAAACATCTTAAATTTTTCAGTCGAATTTTCCCGAGGGTTGACCAAGCAATTAGGATCTCAGCACCGAAATTCTGTGATCGAGCTTCCGTCCCTAGGAACTGTCAGGCTCAAGGATCGACGTTTGTGACAACAAATTAACGCCTTTCACGCTGAAGCAGCTGCATAGCCTGACGGTGTCTCAGAACACTGCTTATTCCAGGCACGGGGAAAATTCCCTTCAAAAGAACATTCCCCGAAGATAACGACTGCTACCAGGGGAGGCAAGATACCAAGACCCCCAGACGCACGCCTGTAGATTGAGTGACAGACATAACTATAGAGCTTACCATGCTGAAGACGAGCGCCCCGAGACTGGAGTAGATCATCTGAACATACTGTCAACAACATCACAATCACTAATTAATGTTCTGTAGACGCGCGAGTAATAATAATAGGCCTAATGAGTGGGCCTACATTTATATAGCGCAATATAAACAGTCCCCAGATGCGCAGAGTAGGTTAACTTATCCAGCTCATACGCCAAACAGAAAGAAAGCTTCGTTTACCTAAAACACGTTAACAATATGCCTTACAAAAGTATTTAATCACGCCAACAACAGTCGGGGAGTAGGGTTTTCATTGCCCTTTGTCTGTTTGTTCTTCCGCGCGATTCTCAAAAACCGATGCAGGTAGGATCATCAAATTTGACATGCAAATGCTGCACAATGAATTCTTTAGAACTATTTATTCTGGGTCAAAAAGTCATAGGTCCAGGTAATGACTCACAAAAATGCCGGCGTGGGTCTTTGCACTCCTGTGAGTGCTCGCTTCTTCTAGTTGTTAACTCTTTTTTTAAACTTTTAATCTTTCGTCGTGTTCATAATATCGATCGTTATTTACGATGGTCCGAAAGCGTGCGCTATTTTGAAATAAATTGAAGTTGCGTTCACACCGTTGCTGTGGCACGTTGCGTCGGTTGCACCGCATGACTGAAAAGTCACGCACTCAGAAGCGCATTTTCCGGCAAACAATTTGTTCATGTTTTTCAGCTTCCAAGAAACAACAGCCGCATTTGGTGTGAACGCGGCTTAACTCTGTTTATTACGCTGGCCGCGTCAACGGTCTGTCCGCCATCCGTCCGTCCGTCCGTCCGTACCGTCTTTTTCTAACCTCAATAAGTTAATAGGCAACGCCAGAGTAGTGCCAAAAAGCGAAACTCTACATGTTAGCTGTAACTCAAATAAGCGTTATCCGATTTCAATAATTTTGGCAGAAATTCTACAGTTTAGACTGGAGGCCACGAGGTCCGCGAGCAAGCCAAGAAATTTTAATGCCTTCGTAGAAGGTCTAGCATTCTTTCTTCCGCTTCCGTTATTTAGCAAAGTGAAGTGATATATCTCACCTGTGACAAATTTGGATGAATTCTTCCCTTCTTGTAGTCGGTCTGAAAAGATGATATGACCGTACGTGTTTCTTCGTTTCACTATAGTGCATGCGTAAGTACTTGAACTAAGCTAGGAAGTAAACCAGCTTTTGATTGCCTGGTTTATGGATGCTATCTCTGCCGAAAGTATTAAAATCAGACCATATCGGACAATACTTGCTCACGTTACAGCTACAATGTCGGGATTTTTTTAGACACAGCATAGTTCGTAAACCAAACATGACGGGGATGATGTGTCAAATAAAAGCAGTCTATCTGCCAAATCTGTCAAAAAGTCAGACCAAAAGTTTTGGCGGTCACAAGCACAGAAGGCCGTTTGGCATGGACCCACTGGGGAAGCTTACAATACTCTCAGTCGTCCCACATACGTCTAAGGGCTACAACATAGAAAAGATGCAGGGAATGATGGCAGAATAGGACAAAGAGCTGGGATATGGAGTGATGGGGTCTGAAGGGCGGGCACTGAGGAACTGAACGAAAGAGTAACAGGAATTAATGGAAAACGAAAACTGGGCAGAGAGGAAAGGAAGAGTTGGCCTCTCTGGAATGACGGCTGGAATCGCCGATTTATGGCCTGGCAATATACGTCGCAGAAAATTTGGGGAAGTTTCTTGTACGGAGTGTGCAGTCCAGGTAGTTAGTGAATTTCCGTCGATCTGTAATCATTGCGGAGTTACGGCGATCTGAAGTCGCACGACGTTAAAAATTTTAAAGAAATTTTTGCGCATCTTTGGAAAAGCGACCCATTACGGGAAAATTTTCAAAATTCTGCTCCGAAGGTTTTCATCGCGACACCGATCAACGTGTTGTGTTCAAATTTCGTGAAATTTGGTCGACGTGAAATCAGTGAAATCGTGCGTTGCTTACAGGACAAAAAACCTGACTCTCCGGATCGCGCCCAAAATCTGCCAGGGCCAGCCCCCGTTCGTCAAAAGCCATTTATGTAAAGTGAATTAAAGTAGCTGCGCAGTTCGTCGTCTGTACGCCATGACGCCTAGTATACATGGTGGGCCAAAAAGTGAACCCCGTCTTTTTACATTTATGACGTTAATAACATTAAATGTGCGAGAAAAAAACGTTTACTTACTGACATTTCGATATATTCGTGAACAAAGTAATAAATTATTTTCACTGCACGTTATAACGTTAAATATTCTACGGTAGACTAGCAGCACTGTCCGTCTGTCTGTCTTTCACACGCCGGTATTGTACCAAACGGCTAAACGTAGGATCACGCAAACAACATCATATGCGATAGCCCGCAGACTCTAATTTTCTGACGCAGACGCCAAAGATCTTCGCGAAATTCAAACAGGATCACCCCAAACGGGGGCGCAAATATAGGTGGGGTAGAATTTGTTGATTTGTAGAGCAAAAAACTGTAAATACAAGTTTATCTTTTGACAAAAGACGTCACGTTGTTGTTCGTGCTTTATGTTCTTCGCTGCAACCTTTCATTTCATCCAAGTA
>Ga0209780_1003004_pt1 | contig 12349 bp, 6 predicted proteins | sample WorMetexBAHAMAS2_FD_187384 | JGI IMG/M metagenome (GOLD analysis project Ga0209780, IMG submission 187384) | Marine gutless worms symbiont microbial communities from Max Planck institute for Marine Microbiology, Germany - Inanidrilus exumae... | ecosystem: Host-associated > Annelida > Digestive... | reverse complement strand
AATATTCTATAACAGCAAGGTGGACTGTAGCATATTCATAAACTCAAGACTGAATGCGCAGTACTTGGCTAGCTATCGTCTAATTGGTTAAACGAAGTAGGTTCTCTTTTTTAGTATTTTGAAGTATACGTACGTGCCATATCGTCGTAAAAAGTTGATGTTTGCTATCTCATCTTCTGATGAGTTCTTGTAAAGGTTCGTTGAGCAAAATAAGGGAAACAAGGATGGGCTTCTTCATGGACTGATCCGCCGAGCACTGGGCCTCCCTGGTGGGTTTTTCTGACCGGTGAGGCCACACAAGGTGAGTGATCCGATCAACGGTTTCGCCAATGGGCAAAAAAAGGGAAAAAAAAGACCTCTGAGTACAGTCTTAAATTGTAGTCAAGACCAGTTCCTTCTAGGACGAAGAGCAACACCTGAAAATGAAACCGTAATGAACGAACTACACGTTGCCCACGGTAACTATATACCGGGGTACTTAGTTTCATGCACGTTGTCAAACAATCATCACAAGGCTATTACATAATAAATGTATAAAAACTGCAATCGTTGTTATTAATAATTGCGCAAATGTGATTATAATTTCATATATTTATTTTTAGAGGATGATGACGGAGGCCAAAAAGGTAACGACGGATGAAAAGCGAGTGCTGCGGGGACGTTAAACAGAGATGGAATTATGAAGGTATGGAGGTTGGGTAGTTGTGACTATACTTATTAGGTAACCGTAACTTGGAGGAGCTGATATTCGATGCGTTTAGTGATTCGGGGTCAGTGGAGAGAGCATAGGATGGGAGTGATATCATCATCATCATCGTTTATTATGACAGGACTTATTATTGATTGGTTTTTTGACCGATCCTTTAAGACCAAGATGATACAATTCCGGTCTTGACTCTCGAGACCATGACCGGGGTCTCTGACTCTGAGTCTGAGGCTCCGCTTTGACACTTGACTCTCGACCTGAGGCAGGGCTCACTTACTTACAGTGAACGTTTAACGTTACTTACTTAGTTATAAAATATCAGTTGTCTAGGAGCATAGAATATGTAACATATGTTGTCGTTTCTTGTTGTAGTTTTGTGTGTTGATGATATTAAATGCGGTGGTTATTAAATAAGTATCGATCTTTATGAACGAGTACTGTAGTAATGTCATCTGTTCATATTCCTCGTGTGCTCACGGCACGCAATAGACCTGCCGCTGATACCGAGCGAGAGAATTTCGAAAAAGCACAGGTATGACACTCTGTAATATAAAGTGGGCGTGGACCGTTTAGGGAAGTGCGTTATTAGAAAATACCCGACGATAATATGTCGTCTTAACATACCGTGATACCGGTATACCACGGTATGTCGTGACGTCATCAATTGTAGACAACTTCTGCCAAAAAATTCAGCCGTGCGAATCGTCTGCAGTGCTCTCACCGATTCTCTTTCTCTGTGTGTTAATGATATTATATGTAAATTTTTTGCCCCTGGACGTGGTTGTCATGCTGCTGGCATTTACATTGGAGTTTTATTGTATGCTGATGACCTGCTGCTGATCTCATCTACATGCAGTGATTTACATAGAATGCTACGGACAGTTTCTAGCTAGCCTACGGTATATAATACCGTCACTTTTAATACTGCAGTATTTTTTTGATACCAGTATATTGTGCATCCCTAGGATCGTTGTCACTACTTAAGAGTCCGCCTAAAAATCGGAATCCACGAAATCCGCCGCCAAATCCGTTTTGCTCTTAAATTGAAATTCTCCAAAGATATTTTGTAGTTTGCTTTTCAGTATCTTTGACAGTAGTTCTTAGTAGCTTATTGTGTATTTTGTAATCGTTAGATATATGTTTTTATTTGGCTCATAGCTAGGCTTCAGTCGAATATTGGATTCACTTTACGGTGCGTTTTTTGGCGGTGTTCACGCATTTGGCTATAACTCTGCCGAAAGTGAACCGATGAAATCTGAAGCACGCTGAGTGCATTGTTGGGGGCTGGCCGCCAGCTGGAGAGCCAGGCGAAATTGTTTTTTTGTCAGGTAAGCTACAGATGATTTCACAGATTTCCCGTCAGCCAAATTTCAGGAAAATTTAAACACAACATGTCAGTCGGTGTCACGCTGAAAACGTTTGGCACAGAATTTTGAAAATAAAATCTACGGACGGCAAACTGACCCTAATAGGGGCGTGGTCAGGTCGTGTGACCCATTACAAAATTTTTGGGGCTTCAATCATATCACTGGAACGACTGAACCTAAAGTTGTCAAATTTTGTACACAAGTCGGCTATGTCAATTCTTGCAACATATCACCAACAAAAGGGGCGTGGTTATGGTCACAGTTTTCAGGAAACATTGCCAAGAAAGACCGCCGAGAAAACTGTAAAACACCACAATGGCGGTGTTAGTTCTGTGGTAGCTAACCACCGCAGTGGCGGTAAAATTTTGTTGGTCGTTTGTCAGCGACAGCTGAGCTACTTGTTTATCCTCTGAATGATTTTTTCGTTGTTCGATTTTTCCAAACTATTTATTTCTGCAACCAGTACAAGACAATTGGGGATAGCAGACTTTGCCCTCACATGTGGTTATGCGATATTTGCCAAACTTATACGGAGTGCCCACACTGCAGTGTGGGCAGGTTTGGCACATACGATGTATTATGCGAAAACATGACATCGTCAACCATACCAGCAGTACATAATATGTTGCATTGTTGTCGGATTGAGTTGTTGGATTGAGCCATGGGCATAGTTAACATGTGTAGAAAATTTTGTGAAGTTTGGACATGTGGCTTTTGAGGTGGTATACGACTGGACAGGCAAACAAGACAGACATACAGATATGTTGATCGTGGTATTTTGCACATCTACCAGTACTGGAGACGAAGTGATAACTCTCTTTTTACATGGTTTCATACCCACAACTTCTGCAAGGCAGCAACAACATCCACAAATGTATGAGAGAGTAACATGAGCAAATGCCCTATTTTATTTGCAAAGTGCGTGACTGCATTTAGCCTATTGCCATACTGTCATTCCAATGTATTAAACTTACTTAGTTACCAAATGTCAACAGTAGTCATGTGTTTGCAGGCAGCAAGCATACAGAAAGCAATAAACTCTCAGGAATGTGCTACCAAGGAGAAACATGCAAGAGGTATCCTTTGCATTTGCCATATATGTGAACACAAATGACAAGAACCACATGGTTTGTGTACAGGCTAGGTAGTTACAGTACCTTAGGTACATGACTAATTGACTATAGGGCCTACTTGCTGATTACATATACTCTAGAGTTGTACTTTGCTTTTTCTATGTTACATATGCTATGTCTTACAGTACAGTTACTGCTGCAGTAGATGTAATGTGTACTAATGTGGACAGTAGAGACTGATGGGTGGCATTTGTGTGCATTTCCTGGCTGATCTGTCTGGTCAGATGGATTGCTTGTTTTAGCACTATCATATGTTGTGGCATTGTACGTGACCTGGATGAACATTTGATATCCATGTCCAAATGCTTGACTGGTATCATATAAGCATATAAACATTCAGTCAGCTATTGTTTGATTATATTTGTGTCATGGATACAGGTGGCTGGGCAGGCGAGGTATTTTTGTGAGAGTTGGGTTTAGAGATGCAATGGAAGTTGAGAAGTGAAGTGGATGACTGTTGCAGACAGCTTGCAGCAGACTGATGAGAACACAGCTACCAGTCTGCTGCTGCTGCTGTTCCAGACTGGAAAACCCTCACTCGAGGTTGCACCCACCACTTTAGTAACATTCCACCTGTGACCTTGAACTCTGATCTATGACCTCGACCTGTAAACTTTATCTACATAAAGTCAAGATGAATCACTAGTTCAAAAGTCTTTCATTTTTACCCGTGCAACGCTGTGGCTATGGCCCTGTGTCTGTTCGTCATAAGCCAGTATTGTGTTGAAACGGCTGAATGGATCAAGCTCGTTTTCGGCGTACAGGCTACCTTCGACTTATCCTACATTTATTTCAGCAGGGAATTTGGGTATCTCCAAAAATAATGCTACTTCCCTCTAGAATTTTTTCCAAAAATCTGGACTTAGAAAAATTTTTGCAACTGCACGTTGACCGTTGCAAGTGTTGGTAACTTAGCTGGACGTTCAGTGTGGTCGTCACTCATCAGTTGCCAGTTTATCACACAGAGCATATAACTTTATGTACAGCATAACAAAGTGTGTCGTGCAGGTCTGTCTGTGGCAGCTGAGATTTGTGAAAGTAATCGTCTGAACACACAGACACGCAACAGACTGAATGCTTCACATGGCCACTAACTAGGGATGTTAAACGAAGTTTGAATATTTGAAGCTTCGGTTTACAACTCAGAACTTGACTCGAATTTCACCAACGCAAAACTCGATTCATGTAACTTGAGCCAGGGCAACAGCCGGGGCATGATCATGACCTGGCGCGTCCCACTGTAGTGCCGCCATTGGTTGGCGGCCTATCGGTGGTATCGTTTCATTTTTATTCAGCCGCAGATATGTCGAAAAAGTCATGCAGACTAGACCATTGTGTACACCTGTACATTCACACAGCATTGCTGTCGTGACACACTGCATGTGCTCATGATGTTGATAATTTGCAAAGACTAGGGTTAATGTCGGAATATTTTATTTATTGTTGTCAGAATTACCACGTATACGTTTTGTTCTGTATAAAACATCTGTCATCACACCAACGATGTTGTTGAATGACAGCTATGAGAGTAAAATAATTTGCCATGGTTTTCTGATAGTTTTTATTTAAAAGATTAAAGAATTCTGACCGTTTGGAGCAATAAAAATAGAATGAACCGGCTGTATGTTATCAGTTATTAAAATTTTAGCCCTAATGTGTGGTATTTCTGATAGCAACTTCTTCCAGTGTAAGCGGTGCAGAGTCTGTGATTTTGATGTGTTTGACCTTTGACATTTTGTCAAGTTATCATCATTGGGTCTCATCACGATAAGAGCGCACTGCTGTTCTGGAGCGTGGCTCGTCGACTTCCCATCCAGGAAAACCCAGTAACAGCCTGGAAGTTCTGTCATGTCGTTCACAAACTGCTTCGTGATGGACATCACACTGTAAGTACCTGCACATGACACTGACTGACAAACCTGGCTTGTATCCAACCCTAACCCTTATGTATACGCCTAACCCTAGTGCAGTGGAAAGAGTACCAGTTTTAATGAATGGCATAAATATTTTGTCAGTGTTTTACCAATGAATACGTATTTAATAGCCTTGCATGTGGTTTGTGTCTGTGCCACGTAGTGCACAGTATGTACAGTAGATGTTAATTAGCAAGTTTTACATCTGATAATAGAGAGGAGATGGCAAGGTATTCACGTTTTTGTATTTCATTTATTACTGTGAACGGATGTCTGATCTGATTATCAGAATCCAGCCAGATTTTTATTATCAAACAAAATTTGGTGGCAGTTTTGTAATGTGTGTCGTTCATGACAGGATAACTAGGTTTCAGATGTACTTCAGTCGCTCTGTAACTGATAATTGCTAATATAGCTGATTAACTCAGTGACTTAACACCGTCAGTTGCACTATGATGTGCTGGAACCTTCGTTGACTGTTGATGATTCATGGCATTACTCAGAAGGCTGTGTGTGTAAAATAATTTAGCTGATTGTATACATATTATTAGTACATGTTTGTTATTTTAGGCAATTGATGACTCTTCTCGCTATGTTGGTATGATTAAAGATTTGGGAAAACTTTGGGGTCACTTAAAAGAAGGATATGGACGCCTTATCGCCTGTTATGCAAAACTTGTTATACAGAAGATGAATTTTCATCGAAAGGTTTGTTCTGCAATGGTGTCATTGGGTATGCATTACTATTAAAATAGAACTCGCTGTGTTGAACTCGACAGCTCACTATGTATTACACACTAATAACTGCCTTTTACTCCCAAAATAGACAAATAGACTGCTCAGCCACTAATGTTTCTGAGTCTTGTTGATCTTATTCTCCACTGATGTAAATAGTTGGCAGCAGTAAAATTTAGGAACTCTGTGGGTCATACTGCTTAATTTATACTAATTAGTAGTAACAATTCTTTGTGAATTCAGCTGCATTTTTAACAGTTAAAGTTTTTGTCATATGTGATTATGTTTTATTTTATGCATGCAGAATGCCCAGATTCCTGGAAATTTGTTTATAGAAGAAGACCAGCTGGAAAAAATATGCAGCAGTGACATAGATGCATAGTAAGTTGCATAGTACGAAGCAATGCATTTTTGTTTGTTTTAGTATTTTGATACAGTGATGATTCTATCGTCAATACCGGTAATTTAGAAGATCGTTTTTCATTGTGCTTATGTTGACTGTTTATGTTGCAACATGTTCTACATCTAATAGCTTTTGTGTGTAGCTTTGAACTTGGTGTTGATGTTATGGACTATATGGATGATCTGCTTGTTCTTCAGTCAGCAGGCAAGTAGTATTTAAAGAGCATAAGTGTGCATAAGTGTGACTATGCCAGTTGTATCCTTTTAAAATTAATAATATTGTGTGAATTTATTCATGGAATCTAAGTTGTGATTATTTAGTTCATGGTGTCTGTCGCAATGCCTACTGTGGTAGTGAGACATTCTCTGATGATGCCATCCAGGAAGCAAGTGGAGCCTACAGCTAAATCCATGCATCAGTTGGCCAGAGGTTCATGCAGTGTGGGAGCCATAGATAAATACTATTATGTATGGAATGGTGAAAAGAATGTGGGAGGAACGCGTGGTCAAGCATAGTAGGAGACTGGTGTTGATATGATTATATTACGTGAATAAATGTCACAAATGTAATCAGTGTCTGATGTAACTGTAACACTCGCACAACCATGCTACCTATCAATGATAGCATAGTAAATGTTCGACATCGTATGGTGGCAGCAAAAAACACGTACCAGTCACGACATGCAGTCATGAGGTATCGATCTTTAATCTGCCACGAGAAGCATTGGAGTCACAGAGGCGTGAGTCAGAGATGGTCAACAAACTTTGATGACGGTGGGATATGGTTTGCGACAGTGAGTTTGAGTGGTGAGAAGTTCACAAAGGTCAACACAGTTTGACGGCGTCAAAGTTCGGCCATGATGGTCGCAGAGTTCGGTGATGGCAGAGATGGAGTAACAGAGACGACAACAACATTCTTGACAGTGGCTCACGATGACAATGAACGAGGTTGCTGTGGGTTTGGCTGTAGGCTCCTCCTTATTTCCTAGATGGTGTCACAAATGTCCTGCTTGTAACGTAATATCACTACAGCCTACTTCATCTTCACTGAAAGTAACAAAACACTTGAAATCATGTGATCACATTGTTTTTATTGCTGCTGTGTTACTTAGACATTGAGAATGTTATATTATTTGGTACATGGATAATGTATTAACTTCCATATTGTGATCACCAGTTATGAAACTGGATGTCTTGTAGCATACGCGAGTATTGCTGTTGTAATAATAATAATTGTATGACAGTTTATAAGGTGCCATCACTTTGATTCTGTCACTGCAAGGATGCCAGTACATTTCATGTGAATGCTAGTGATATTAAATCATAACAAGTTAGTTAAGTAACTAAGTAAGTATGTCTTGGTTCTTAGCACCGAAATCGCAGAAATACTGCTGCAGCACCAGATGAGTCTGAAGAGATGCGTTTATAGCTTCTGTTTGAAAGTGTTCAATAGCAAGACTGTTGTCACACAGGGCTGGTGACATACGATATACTAGCTGTTGATGAGTGTATAAGACATTTCATACTTTGAGCCGTAGTTGACTGGAAAGCATGGAAAACTTGGCAGTGTCAGGAATTTGACAACTTTCAGACTACATGTCAAGGAATATACTAAAAGTCAATGAAGCGTCAGAGGAAAAATCTAGTCAGGGAGAACTGTTTAGCCTATTTTATTGTGTTTACTGCTTGCTTAATAAATTATCATCAGCATTTTTATAGAATATGCACTGCCGTTTATAGTGTACTGGAAGCACTGACCATAATACATGGATATCATGGGTAATTCAACATGGGTAGGAGTGCCACAAAGAGCCAGGAAGTGTTGGGGAGTAAAACCCCCCTGTCCACTTGACTTATGGCGATGTTATCAGAGGCCAAAAGTATTAAACTACTGCAGCATGTCACAGTTGACATATTTGTCTGTGCTTCAGTGTTCGGTTCACTGGACATGTCGCGGGCCAACTCCATGACAAGCAGTGGACAGTGTCGACTTGCTCCGCTGATACTGTGCATTCAGGATTCATGTCCACTCTACGACTTCATTGTCAAGATCCTTTTCCGGCTTCATTCTAGTTAGTTAGTTAGTTGTTAGTTAGTTGACTGATTGAGTTAAGGTTTTACGTCCCACTCGACACTAAAATGTGTCATCTTTGAAACGTTTTCCCCAGCCTGTCTTTTAGCTTGGTACTGCTGAAACTAAGCCTAACACAAGCTATAAAGACACAATAACACAACACACACACAGACATTGTACAGCCATTGTACAAGTTAACCTGTGTTAGCTGGCAGCCCTAGTGAACAACTGGAAAATTTTGTTGTAACAAAATTTTACTTCCGACTTGGCCTTCCTGGTGGCAGCTAGTGCATTTGGTATCTGCGGAGTTCTCATTAGTGTTGCCTGCATTGTAGCAATGCAATAACACCGTTTCCTTAGCATTAAAGATACTATAACACAAAATTAACGTTGAAAACTCAAGCTGGGTTTGGTTGCCTTGAATGATTTACAGCCTATAAATGGACCAGGCCTATTTTTACAGCCCTGGGATTCACAATGCATGGGCATTTGCACTATATGTACATTTTGTAGCTCATAAAGTGCTACATTTTGCTCCGTGCCAACATGTGAAATTAGTTTCTGCGGATGAGTAAAATTTTGCAGTATTTCTCAGTACATAAATAAATAAGCAGATCCATAATGTGACATTTTTATTTCATTGTGATGAATTTGTAGTTCGACATACTAATGCTGGTTTTATTTTTGCCAGGTCTACCCGCAGACACCTTAAGTGGACACAGGGATAGATTCTATACACAATATCGCACGTGTGTATTAGTTGCTTTTATTATTAACTGCAGGAATGAAGTTCTCTATTGTTGTTGTGTTACATGCAAATAAATCAGTGGTAGTGAGCTTGATGGTGCAATAAGACCTGTTACTTTACAACAAAGTAATTTACAGTCTGTTGAATTTATACATTGCCCAAAGCCTGTATCTGTATTGTAATGACTTTGCATTTGACTTTTCTAGATAGTTTTCAAGTCGCTTTTAGGCATAAATTAACTTCTGATGACAAGCTTGAACTGTTGCCATTTTTGTTCAACTGTTTGTTTACTGATAGTTACACAGTGCATGGGTTTGTGACTAATTTAAATACATTTGATACATTTTATCAACTTGCATGCCCTTTTTTCAAAAATCTGTGACAGAAAGCATTCTGATGTGATTTTACTACTACTACTACTACTTTCCTTTTTTGTTTAAGTGGCTTTTTTCCAGAATTGCACCAAAAGAGAACCTCTGAGCAGGTTTTTACAGCCAAATGCCCTTCGTGATATTCGCACTGCTGCAAGCCTATGCCGACTTTGGTATATCATGTGACCTTGTGGGCCTGCTAGAGACAATCTGCCTCCATCACAATCTCCATTCAGCATTACAGCAGTTAGCAAGTCATTTGTACAGATGGCTGTCGTTGCTGTTGTTAATTTTCGTTGATTAGGTTGAAACAGTTCTATGCAAACTCGAGCAATCTCCAGTACTTCAAGAACTTAATAAAAGTTCCATCGCTGCCAGATGTAAGTGTTGTTTTACAGAAAAACTTTATAATTTAGTACGTTTTGTCTAATGCTATTTGTGCTCTTGGCAGCCTACCGCCGGGTGGATGACTTAAGTCACCTGTGGGCTGACTGCCTGTACACCGGGATCAGCTCCGTGCCCAGTGCTCGGTAACGAGTATGGGAAGCCTTTATATTTTTATTTGTGCTCTTAGTTGACATTTAATGTAACTGCTACAAATTATAAACCACCACTACCTCCATCTGACAGCCGTTTCCAGGTAACCAGTTCCAGAAGAGACCCTCTGGGGTGAGTGGAACAGGTTTTTGATGGGTGGATGGCCTTACTGTCACCCGATAAGCGGTGTCCAAGCTCTGACATTGACTCCGGCCCAGGAAATATCCACTGATTGAAATCATCCACTGGTCGCAGCCCTTCTTCGTCCATCACAATGCTATAGTCTGTAAATGTTGAAGTAAGTCTGTTGTGTGGAAACTACTTTTCTTGTGAATTGATGAGCATGCATGATCTTGTAATAAGTTCTGATTCAATGCATGCTGTTTTGGCTGATATATATCCGTAATTTTATCAGCAGATTTATTGCTGGATAGTACTATGATGGTATTTTCCTCTGTCATTATGCTGGTCGCATCTAGCGGAAAGTGTAATGTCGTAATGTAACCGTCTGGCATCTATCCGTCTGTCTGTCCCATCGACACATACTTAGTGTGACTCATTGGGGGCAGTACACTACACAGCCAGCTTACATTTTCATCCAAGTATTACGACGACGGACATACTTGTTTACATTGTTTCATTTCGTATGTGTGTTGATGTCTCAATGTCACTATGGATGTTTGGCAGTCACCACCAAACTTCTTGAGAGCATCTGACCTTGCCAGCCACGTGAAGCCACTGGCTGTAGTTCCAGAGCCAGATATCTCTGATGCTGACTCTCACAGTGAGGCTGATATTGCTGAAACACCTGTTGAACAGTTGATCGATACATCGTCATTATCCTCTTCATCTCAGGTGTGTCTCAGGGTCTTTTCTAAGGGTTTAGAGACACCTTAGGACCAGTATTGGGATCAAGACATTTCTGTGATTTTGACAGTACTGCAGAAATGTTTTAGGGACAGTTTGGCAGTGTTCCAAAGACACTTTGGCAGTAGTACAGTCTGCCTAAGTCTAGCCATGTTATGCCTATATATCTAACAAGATGCATGCCTATTGCAGAGAGACCATGTGAGATGCTATGTCAGTTGAACTCTTGCCAACCACTGCACAACTGTTTACCAAAGGTCACATCGGAAAAGGCTTGCACTAGATGAATAACTATGAAGGTCACTCATTGAGCTGAGGCTCATAAGTGGTTGGGGTACAGTATAGGAAAGGAGTAAGCCCTTCCCCCAGAAGACTAAGGTGTATTAAGGAGTGTTGAAAGCTTCCATAATGTAGTCCAAACCACGAGTTCAGTTTGAGTATGTTCTACACAGTTTTTTTTGCAGTTTTATGCATAGTTGAATGCACTCGGAAACAGCCTAAGAAGACGTTTAAAACCAGGTCTCTCGGGGCTACGCCATGCACATTTTTACCATGAAGACAACTATTTACCATGTAGTCTGCGCCTGTGATTGCATACCTTGTCATAATAACCCGTGAACAGTAGTACAGCACTGCATAGGAAAGAACAAACAACAGCGCTATCACAATGATGGAGCCTGTGCCAAAAAGACTATACTAGTTTACGTATAATTGTATCAGGTGTCTTTGCATTGTGATGCAAACGTTTTGAGGCACGACATCATCTTGATTCATTTAAAAAGTCTGAAAGTGTCATTATATATAATGTTATTTTATACAATGCAGCGCCATACAGAGTTTAATTGTTGTATAAATAGTGCAGTAGTAGGCAGCCTTAAATCTGTACTGCACAGGCTAAAACTAGGCAGTCGAGTGCAGTACAAGTGTTTGTTGCGGCTGCCGCCTGATGCCACAACCTGGAGAACTCGACCGAACGTTACAATCTTCTGATTGATTCTGCCCTATTAGTTCCATTATGTGAAAACATGATGTTATCCACAAAACTGGAAGTACATAATGTATTGCATTGTCATCAGAGGAGGACCGAGCCACAGCCACATTGACATGTATAATAAATTTTGTGGTTTTTGAGATATGTGAGCAGATAGACATACATACAGACATTCAGAGATGCTGATCCCAATACTTTGCACCCCTCCTGGGGCCAAAGTAACTAGAAATATTATGTCCAGCATGGCGTTTATTGACACATAACATTGGATGGTGATTGGTGAGATATTATATGCTACTGCCGCAGTGTCCGGCAGTTCGGCAGTGCTGCTGAACTGGACACTTCAGCAATTGTGCTAAAGTTTCTTCATCCCGAATTGTCTTTGTCCTGAGGTTTATGGTAAGGCCTGTCTCGGTGGCTCAGTGGGCTAATCCACACGAGCCACAGTGCGCTACTAGGCCTGACTGGCTGGTGACCGCGACTGGTCCGGGTTCAACTCCCGGGC
>Ga0209780_1003003_pt1 | contig 12350 bp, 7 predicted proteins | sample WorMetexBAHAMAS2_FD_187384 | JGI IMG/M metagenome (GOLD analysis project Ga0209780, IMG submission 187384) | Marine gutless worms symbiont microbial communities from Max Planck institute for Marine Microbiology, Germany - Inanidrilus exumae... | ecosystem: Host-associated > Annelida > Digestive... | reverse complement strand
TATGTTAGTGTGGTTAACATTGCCTTTTTATGATTTTTGCGGTTTTAGATCCGTCGCCGTTAACAGTGTGTATAAACTGCAGTTTTTTACATTTATCATTATTAACGACTACGGGACTGCCGATATCATATGACAGCGTACACGTTGAGAACTCTGATAATTCGTGGACAGAAACCCTCTGTGTGTACTCGTGACCCACGGTGACACGCATCATTTGTACCTGACAGAGATCAATAGACTTCGTTACGAAGTTTGTACCATGTGAGGTGACGTGACTGTTAGTACCAGTATCCTAGTTATTTTACCATTGTCTCTGCTCATCCGGGTTTTGCTACTTGTTAGTTTTATTAATGTAATGTTGCCTGTAGGCTATCTTATTTCACTGATTCATCTGTGTTTTTATTAATGTTGTTATCACTGTACGTACGTATTCATGTATTGATGTATTGATCTATTCAGCTGCACAGCTGTAAGTCTGTCTAATAAACTTACTTACTTACTTACTTACTTACTTGTTTTGTTACACGATTTCATTATGTGAGTTCGAAGCTGCATGTTCAACTTTGCGATTCTGCACGTTTGCCTCCTTGAGTCTTTTTGATGGTAAATTTAAGACAAAGAATTTAAATTTAGAAGAAAAAAACAAACTAGCACAGAAAATAAGGCCCGAGATATAATCCAGAAATGCAGCTCTAACGACATTAAACGGGCTTTTCCCGTTGTCAAGTATATTTACACCAATTACGAACTGTCGATCTACGGACTTTTCTACTGCCAGTAATTGTCGATTTAGCGACACGGCGTGACTCCATCCGTCCGTCCGGTATAAGACAGACATGAAACAGAACGGAACATTAATAGGAAGTCTATCGAAAACAAGAACTTGAGAAATGTTGAGCGACTTATAAACGCCATTCTAGGTTACGGAACTTTCAAACGACACGGCTAATGATAAATCTCAAGAAATATCGCATGCATCACCCAATGAAGAGACTAACAATAATAATGAACTGTACACAGCTAATTGTCCTTCTTTTGCATTTTCCCTCGTTTCTCTTCCTCTTCTTATCAGCTAGCTGTGAGTACAAAGCTGTGTAAACGAGACAGACAGTGTCGGTTTAACTCGCGTCATCGTAGCGTTCGACCCAGCACTTCAATCAGCCAAGTAACTCGTACTCTGCTAACACATCTCGTTAGTTTTACGGTACCGTATGCGCAGCACGTACTCAATTTTGCTTGAAAACACTCTCTCTCTGACGCCCGCGGCCGCGAGGCCTATGTTTATTTTGTACAGTGTAGATTGGCTCTCCACTCGTCACGTTCACGAGGTCCGTACTGCATCGTGATTTGTGACACTGGTGTTAAGCCCCATCCACACCAGCAACAACGTCGAAGCAACATTGTCGAATGCTGCAAGTTGAACGATTCTTTCGACAAAGTCGAACGTTGCTTCGACATTGTTGCTGGTGTGGACGGGGCTTTAGGCTACTTACTTATCAGCGAGTACGTTATACGCGTCTCGTGTCTACATTTATTCATTCATTCTATTAATCAAACACGAAGTCCATACAACAAAGCTAACGACTACACACAGATTCGAGGAGAATATCGTATCAGCAAATGTTAGAAACACCACAAATATTATTGCAAATATGAGTAATAATTTTGCAATTATATTTGTCGTGTTTCTAACATTTGCTGATACGATTTTCACCTCGACTCTGTGCGTACTTCAAGTGACATAAAATATTACTGTAAGAAATAAATATTCTACGAAAACTACATAAGATACAAATAAATAGTATACATTTGTACAGTAGATTCATCTCTGTCTGCGTCTGTTGTACGCTCACAAGCTGACGAGTTACGCACCAATAGTTACACAGAGTCTGAGAAACTGACCAGCGAGAAAAGAATTTTAGAAAAACGTGGAGTAAATAATAAGTAAGTAAGTTTAAGTAAGTAAGTTTATTAAAAATACATATGACAAGAACAATGAAAATATTTAGGATGGACACAGCACCGATTAGTAGTGACTATAAAAATGCCGCGGACAAGATTGCTGATAGGACAACGCAAATATAACTTATACTGTTCTTATTTTTCAAGGAACGCAGCAAGATAATATTATAACTGGTGAGCTCACTGCGGGGCTTTGTCTTTCTCTAGTTGAAGTTTCTTCTGTAGTATACACTTCGACCATCTGCTTGATTACTTACGACGGCGGACACTCAATAAAAGATTCAGCGACAGGAGCTCGAAGACGTAAAGACGTGCACAGCATGAATAGACCTAACCCGGCGGCTGTGACAAGTCTTTGATAGCGGATTCTATTCATAATGTAATAAGGAAGTAATTAATTGCAAACGGAGTTAGGAAGCCTACTTCAAAACCCTTCTAACGGCTACGTTACGTGACTCAGGAAATGACGTAATTGAGGCTCCGTGGTAAACTGGTCGACACTGTCACCAGAACGTCAAAGCGAAGAACTAGATCATATTCAATTGGCCTCAGAGCACACTTTGCATTTTATTTGATAGCATATTATGCCATAACCAACAACAACAAGAACAAATTAATCCAAAGTTGAGGCTATGGAATGTCTTCGAAAATAGATGACTTGCGTTGAGCAATAAAATGGCAATGCATCACGGTGAACTGTTGAAGGAGTCGGATTTGTGTTGCGTCACCTCGTGTGACTCATAAACTAATAACGTGCTGTGTATCGCATCATTAGTTCACCTCTTTTTGCAGAATAATAACATTTATTCTCGTTGTTTTACGGTATTTTAAGTTTTCCGTAATAAGCCTAATCAGTTTTAGCGTAGCGATGAACTGCATTAGCAAACTATGGCATCATTTGTTTGTATGGTTTTCAGCTCGCACGGCATCGCGATGCCGAAGGGCTTATATTTTACCGTTGTGTGTTATTTTATATCTCTCTTTTTTCATTTTTTCGACGCCTAATCTCTAAGGTCAATAAACGGATCTCAACCAAACTTGGACACATATTCACTTATGACTGCTAATTGAAAAAATTCGTCCGAACTCCCCCGGGCATTTACTCCCCACGGGCTGGGAGCAAAAACGCTTTTTGGGACCGACTTTATACTTTGACCGAACGTATCTCTTCAATGAAACATTAATCAGCAATCGGAAATAAACTTGGCAATCTACAGCGACTCCCTACATGCCCCAAAATTTGGTGAACTTTGATCCAGAAACGGCTGAAAACGGGTGGCGAGTTTTTGCCCACCCCCTAAATTTTCGCATTGGGAGACACTGCCAGCCTTACCGCATGGATGTTATATAACAGACAGCAGGCAAACTTTGGCACGTGTTATGTAGTGGCACGAGCTTACAGTCTAGAACAACTGAATGCCGGGCGGGCTCACGGTGAGCTTTGCCAAGCATCTAGTTATTTTATTTTGTGCCGTTTAATTAGCTACCGGGTATTACCTGCCCACTGCGTAAACCTAAATATACTGGTAGCTTCTTGTAATAACTTTTCTCCGAAGGCGCAAATCGCCAAAAGTTAATTACACGTTTTACGCAAACTAAGGTCGTTGCAACTAGTTTTAAAGCCACGCGACCTCAAAAACGGTCGCCCGTAGTAACGACTCGTCTTCTGGACGTGAATAGGCATTTTCAATGTAATTCGACCCGGTCGCATATCTCGGCACTCGCTATGAGCTCCTGTTTTATTTATTCTGCGATGTATTTCTAAGTTCACGTTGCGTGCGACACGCAGTTATCGTATCGTATTTATTCGCCATGAAATGACACATAACATACATAGAGCACAAAACACCAGCAAGGCAAGACTACCAGGCAAAGTATGCACTTAAGGCAGCCATAAAATCTAATACCTAAAAGAGAGAACACACACACACAAATTTACAAAAAAATATAAAACATAAACACAAATTGAGACGAACTCCTAATAAGTAAGTGCTCCTAAATCAGTTGCTTCAAGAGACCTTCTAAAACTCGCCAAAGAGCTGAAATCGATCACTTCTGGCGATAAGCAATTCCAAACGTTCACAACTCTCTCGCTAAAATAAGCAGATCTTATTGAACAACTGTTCAATAAGATCTGCTTATATGTTTAACTAAATTCAGCTGGGTTTGTGACAGTTTTTCAAGAACAGAAAGTGGTGCCGGCGAGCGACGTAGTTCATTGAGAACGCGCTGCTTCTGAAATACACGAAGACGAAAGTCGTGATCTCGGTACAATTCAGAGTTTAACGGTTATCACAAGTCAACAGCTCAAAAGCCGTCGATTTAGCTCGTGTGTTCACAGTTCGCTGACAACGTCTAATTAACTGTTCGCATTGACGCTCGACTTTCACGCATACATTCGCCAAGTATCAACCTAAATACCATCTCGTCTAATCTACCTTGGCCGTCTCGTCACCTGTGCTAGCGGCTCAGTTTTGTTCTTGATTTTGGCGCTTCACAAATACGTGTTTTGTGTGTAGTCTATCTATGTTTTTTATTATTTAGCGATTGACCCTTCACTTCATGCTAGTAGACATTGTTGTGCTGACAACTGACGATTACTATGAATATTTCGCCTTTTGTTGCAAACTTCTTTAAAAATTACAGTAAAGATAAAAGATAACAAATAAACAAATAACAATAAGATGACATGAAATAATAAGAAAATAATAAAATAAAACGAAAGTGTTTATAATATGTGGACGAGACCTTGCCGCAGGCGTACTGTTCGTCGCCAATGAGGTAGTAGAGGAGTTGATTGGCGAACGCGGGACTCTGACAGACCACGAAGATGACGACAATGATGATCATAACCAGAGTCAAGTTCTGTTCGCCTTGGTCGTCTGACGTCTCTGTGCCTGGAAGATGACGCTGCAGCAATCGACGTCGTGCACGCAACAGCTCCTGCAGCCAATCAATCAATCAATTAATCAATCTTTCTACGTGGTCCGTCCGTCTGTCTGTCTGTTTGTCTGTCAAGCAGTCAAAATGACAACTAACGTTCAGAGTCATCGCCACTAAAATTACGACTTAATAACTTGATGGAGAAATATGTATACTATATAACTATTTTATTATTAATACCGGTATTTTTCAGCAAGTTCTTACAGGTGCCTGCTACGCACGCATGTATACCACTTGCTGAAGCCGGCCGATTGCCTACTACTCTGGTTGTCTTCCGGTTCAATGTATCAGGTAGAAGTTGACCTGAATGAGACAAGCGTTGAGTATGATGAGGACTAGCAGAGGACCCAGGAAGACGAAGAGACAGTAGAGCAGGTTCTCATAGAGGACTTGATACGTTGACGATCTCTTCAAGTCCGTCGGAACGCTGACCGGAAGTACGACATCGTCGAAGTCCTACACGATATGACAGAGTAGAACTGTCAGCAACATGACTCGCAAGTACAGTAAAGTAAGCAAACCGTGTATAGCAGTTTAGCATCAACTTAGCTCTTCACCGCTACGGGAAACTCACATGCCATATGTGAGTGTCAGTAGATGTCATCAGCAGTTGTGTGTGACATCTGTACTCTTACCTATTGTCATAGCAGCAGTGACGTATTCTAAATTTTAGAATTATGTATAATTTAAAATTCCCAGTTCACTCGTTTCTGTGCACTGTACGAGACTCTTAAATGTGAGCTGTTCACACTGTCTGAGTTAGTTTTCATTTTCATAACTTAACAAAGGAAGCACAGCAGCCTGCGTCAGAGTGCGTCACCAGCAGAACATGATGGTATCTTGATTGCTGTTAGTTCAATGGCTGACGTTTGTCGAGATCAACTGTCCCGCAGTAGATGACGTCCACATAACCGTCACATGCATGTGACAGTTCGTTTAGATGGACCGACAACTGCATAAGCCGAGAGAACGGCGTCTCCATTGTAACACGCGACTAATACTCATCGTTAATGGCTCTTCCGTCTGACTCCCACTTGAACAGTTCTGAAAAAAGTTACTATCTGCGAAACTCATATATTTACTTCGCCCGCGAAAGCGGTGGCGAAGTATTTTGTAATGAGCATGTCTGTCTGTGTGTGTGTCTGTCTGTCCGCAAGCATATATCCCGAACCACACGCGCAATCTTTACCATTTTTTGTGCATGTCGCCTATCGCTGTAGCTCGGTCCTCCTCCGGCGGGGTGACGAAATCCCAACGGAAGGGGTAATTTTGGGGATTTTTAGCATAGCATTTGGGACCTAAACAAAAAAGGCTGAACCGATCGAGATGCCATTTGAGACGATGACTCGAGTGGGCCCTAGGTACCATGTGTTAGATGGGGACCCGAACCCCAAAGAAAAAAGGAATTTTGGGGAAAACGCAGCGGCCCATTGTAAAGTAATGGGACACTCTACGGTAAGCTGTACAAAAACGGCTAAACCGATCGAGATGCCGTATTATTATTATTAATAATTTATTATTATTATGCAGTTTTAACGCGCCATGTGTCGGTCGGTTAAATGATGAAATCGCAGGCGCGAAGACTCGAGTGGGCCAAAGGAACCATGTACTAGATGGGGGTGCAGATCCCCCAGGGGAAAAGGCAATTTTCGGGGGTTGTCCGGGCCATTCAAAAGCATTGGCAATTTTCGCTGAAGTGGTCGCTGCAGCGTAGCTACGGCGTTCGCTGCAAAAGGGATAATTATAATTCAGTATGCCAGCCAACGCAAATAGTATTCTGAAAATGTCTGGGCGCAGGCGATGCGGTCTATCGACCGAGAAGGGAGCGGTGGTTTGCACAGCGCGGGCAAAATCGGATATCTACGATTGCCTTGTCATTGTATGTATCATGTTATATTTTATGTTAAATTACTGTAGATGTATGTTACAGTCAGTGGGCGAGTTGTCGCAAAGTCACGTTCAATAGACAGACATCAGAAAGCTACGTGTTTTGATTTAACAATGGGATATTTCCTTGTTCGAAGTAGGTCAGTGTCGTCTGCTACGATTTCGTTATCACATGAATCTGTAGAAGACACAGCAAAAGACACTTTTCAGCCTATATTCGTTTACCGTAGACAGAGCTGACAGTACTAGTCATTAATTTGGCAATAAACCTATACCAGTCTTTCAGCATTTGACACATTAGAAATTGAACGGCTGTCTGATTTCCCAGTTGTATACCGAACTGCAGATACAGTCAATTTATGATGTTAGTAACTGTCCCGATTGAGACGCAACTCAGCTGAGAAGACCAGACAGGGCATCAGCAGCTGCAGCAGCAGCAGCCGAGGGCGTCAGCGTATGACGCAATGCATCATGGATTTGCGATACGATACGATACGGTATATTTACAAAAGCTGAAGAGATGACCAGCTTTTAGTCTAGCGCACGGCACAGAAACGAAAAATAAGGAAAACTAGAAACAAAAACCGAGTAGTACGGGATGAATCAAGGTCAAGTTCAGGTTCTATAATACCGTAGTAAATAACATTGCAGGCTTAATAAAGCCACCGTGCAGTTGGTGACGATAAGCTATTTCTCGAGGGACGCGCGTCAACACACCGACTGCACAGATTAGGTCTATAAGGCTAGAAGTAATCCGTGCACAGTCGATGTATTATTCGACGGTGAACACCAGTAGGCCTACTATATTATAACAGTTGCAAGTTACATGAACGCTGCTTGAGCTTACAGTGAGAATACAATAGACATATCAAGTGACTCTCGGCTTCATCTGGATGAAATAAACACTGTTATCTGAAGTGAACAGAACGGTATTTGAAAGTACCACGCAGTCCTGATCGTCCAAATATAGCGTGTTTGATCCAGTTCTTGAACGAGCTTACTTCAGTTGATAGTGTATGAAAATAACATTACGTTTAGTTTTAAGTAGACACAGGTGCCAGGTCTTAGTTTATTTAATTGCTATAAACTGAACTGATCGCTCGCTACCTTTCAGTCCATCCAGGTCCTTACGTTCTTCTAACACGAATCTTCTGGCCAGATCATAATTATATACACAAGCAACTTTTCAACACGGGCCTTTTCCGTTTCTGCACCATCTACCTGGAACTGTCTGCCTGAACACATTCGCCGTATCGACAAATTATCAACTTTCAGACGTCAACTAAAGTCTCATCTATTCCAGTCTGCTTTTCCGTCTAGTTACCATGTGCAGCGCCTCTGATCCGTTTTACGATTTCTAGCGCTTTATAAATATTGTGCATGCATGTATGTATGTACTGTGTGTGTGTCTGTGTATAATACAGTAACCTGTATATATTATTTATTTTAAAAATAAATTTTATGCGTTATAACTCGCACCATCACCTCTGTAAAGTAGGCCAGTGTTTGAGAAAACGTGCGCAGCAACTCAAAAAACGTTGTTTTTTTGAAATCTGAAAAATACGTAAAATACGTAGCCTACTCTCGAACACGGTAGTATTGACCTATTGACCGGGTAGAAAAATTGAAAAACAAACATTTGTACGAATTATATGAAGAGCAAATTTCCAAAACTCACTCAGTCCATTTTTGGACTGAGTGAGTTTTGGAGTGAGTTTCGTCCATCCATCGCCATTAGGCCTATTTGTCGAAACGCACTGAGTTTTGGAAATTTGCTCTTCGTTATATATACAGTCGGAGACATGAGTTGCATAATCAACCAGTTAGTCAACCAATGCCTGTCACTTACGGAAAGTAGGCCAAGCAGCGGTTTACACTACAACAAAAAAGACAATAATACAGCAAAATGAACTAATAAAAGACAGCGACAGATAGCTCAAAGCAGTAAAATGTCTTAAAATGTATCTTGAACATATTTTAAACTAGCGGCTTACTCGGCCGAAGGCCGGTTACTCATCGCGCCTGCGGCGCTCGTAAAAAAATACCGGTCGCGCAGTTTACGATAAGTTCATAAACGTTTGATTCATAAAATTCGCTCTTCGGCCGTTTCGCCAGCGGCCGTGTCGCCAGCGTTACGTTACGTTGGATACGTTGGCCCTTTTCAACCGCACACTTTGTCGAAATCGGCAATTTTGCATCGTTTTCCGAATTTTGACACATTAAGGGTCAAAATGTTCCGGATTTTTTTCCGTTCAAATCTACGTATGACCCCTTTAAACCATGAAAAGTTTCATGGAAATCGGTCCGCACGTTTTCCCGAAATCCGGAACACAGACACACAGACAAAGCCGGTAACTTTATATCCCTATATATATATAGATAAAATAAAAATTAGTGAGTCGAGTAGTTACCGGATTTGAAGAGTAGACGACTTGGTACTCCAGCCAACGTGGGATGTTATACAAGATGATTGACAGGCCAAGGGAGGCTGCCTGATAACGCACCTGTCGCATAGTACACAGCCGGTGGGCTTGAAATGGCAAGCAGATGGCCACGTAGCGGTTGAATGCCACGAGGACAGTGATCCAGACGGCCCACAACTGAGTGATGTGCACCAGAGGCCACACACAAACAGTCACATAGGCCTTGATGTATGCTCTCACCATCGCCGATGTGGCTCCGCTTACTGGTGGGCGGAGTTCAACAGTAACGTTGTCATAGTCAGAAGCATTTGTGGGCGGGGCATCCACAGCGACGGGTGTGGCTAATGAGGAGTTTATGGCTAAAGTTGGTAGAGCGATGCCGTTGTCAGTCGCCGACGTTGCATCGATATAGAGTGTCACCGCTGTTGTAATATTGGAAATCCCGGCCGTCAGCAGAAACAGGTTGTCAACGACGGCCATTGTCTGAAGGAGGAAGGTGGCAACTCGTCCGGAGTTCCGCCTATCCCACTTAAGCACCGCCCACGACAACCCGTTTCCCACGAGTCCAAACACACACAGCGTCCCTAAGAAGATGACATAAGCATCAAAGGTAAACTGGATGCAGTCGATATCCGTCGAAGTGTCCTGTTGGATAACAGGGGGCGTAGACGATGACGTATTCATACTGACGGTAGGCGGAGTTATCAGATGACTCCGCCCACAATAAACGGTGATGCAATAAACTTTCGAACAATCAAAATAACGAGAAAACCTTTAGTCGCAGTACGCGGTGTACATCGTCTGCAAAACACACATAAATATGAGGCCTACTTGACTTTATCATAACATAGAGGAGTTTCTGCGCGCAAATTGTCTTTTTAACTTTGGAGGACACGGTACGTCTTGCACTTGCACACAGGAACAAAAGTATCAACTGCTTGATATATGACATCACTAAAGGCAGGCTACACAAAATCAACCGTGTGAGAACTTATTTTGTGTATAATGACATTATAAAAGGCAAACTGGCTTCAGTTTCTCTTTGCTGTAAAACTCACCGCTCCACAAATTCAACGCACAATCAGAGTCGTTATAATAAGGTGAAGTCGTGGCTTCCACAAACTAAAATGCTACTTATGTCATTGCCTTCGATGCATAATTCCACAGGTGCTCTGTGTAAGAGTTAAATATGCATATGCATGTAGGATAGGCCTAGGCTGATTATAAAAAGTATACATTGGTGTACCTTCAGTATGTACAATGAGTAGGCTACATGGTCAGTATAAGAACTGGACATAATGAAGTCATGCGCGCCATTAGCGGCTGTTCATAGCCGATGTTATTGCATTAGGCGTGACGCTGGATCAAAGCTAAGTGATGCATCAGTCGACGGCCGGCAATGCGATCATTATAACGCTATTGTGACGATGTAAAAGATAGATGGGTATTTGACGCTGCATCGCCAACTTCCATTAGCGGTTTTCAGCGAGCCATAAATAACACTGCAGTGCTGTCCAGACTATAGCAGCGCTGAGGTCAGCGAAGTCAGCAGAATCGTGAAATTGGCTGATGTCCAGTGAAGCGGCGATGACTTCGCTGCCGACAGCAGAAACAGCGGAAAAAACTTTGCTGTTTTGCGAACTTGCGAAGATGACGGAACGTTTGTTTTTCGACGGTGAGAAAAATGAAAGTAATGCGCTTCAGAGTAACTTATCACGTGGCATTCGCACTGAGTTTTAAAAAGTGTCGACTATTTAACTTCTCGTTTGCCGACATGTTTGTTATCCACATATGCCGATGGGCAAGGTGTGGATATATCGGTTACTGTTTGTGTGTTTTTGTTTGTTTTTACGGTTACGGATTTCTCCGCCAAGGATAAATCTAGCGGCGTCAAATTTTGCACGGTGGTTTTCGGCGTCCTGGGCAGGGAATCTCCCATTTTGTAGAACTTTGCTCACCCAGAAGCCCCCAGAAGCCCAAAACGGGATATATGCGGGTGTGCAATTCGTTATCATACGCGTGGCCCTTGCGCTCGCCGTATCGTCCAGCGCGCTGGCCACGCGTAAGATCGGCATGTGTGGATAAAAGTCAGTCCCCGAAGACGAACATACTTGTTTTTGTTTAGTTTACATCAACCACCGACGGTATGTCTATTTCTAGAACTCTGCTGCTTCTGTTGTTTTCCGTCCAGTGAGGAGGCCTAAGCGCTGACTTCGCTGCCGGCAGAAAAAAAGCCGGCGGTCTGGACATGCCCCGCGTCTCATCTCGCGTTAACCCTTTTTGGACTCATGAAGCTCGCAACGAGATACCAAAAATGTAAAACATTTTACGTTTATTTATGTCACGTTTATTTCATTTAACGTGTTGACTTGCCCCCGATAGGGTTGCGAAGTATTGCTCTCAGAGTATCTTTATGTATGTATGTAGCTCATGTATGTGCATATGTGTGTATGTATGTATGTTTGTTTGTTTGTTTGTTTGTGTGTGTCTGTCTGTCCGCTCGCATATCTCTAAAACGTACTCAAATTTGAGCAAATTTTCTGTACATGTTACCTGCGCCGTGACTCGGGCCTCTTCTCACAACAATGCAATATACTTCCGGTTTTGTGGATGACGTCACGTTTTCACACAATGATGCGAATAGGCCAGAATCAAAGACGACGCGTGTTTCGTCCAGTTCGCCAGGTGGAGGCACCAGTCGGACGTCGAACGACGTCATTTGGTAGAGTTCCCAACTTGGCGGCATGCGGCGAAGTCTGATGTCTACGACTGTCTTGTTTTCATTTTGCCAACTTTTTTATTTTTAAAAACGTTGTCATGTAGGATGTTGATACTGAAAATTCTAATGTGAAGCTGTCTAGAAAATGATATCAGCGTACTAATATTATATTTTAAGTCGATTAAGCCGAATATCAAAGTGAACTACTGTATTAATAACTGTCATATAGGCCTACCACGTCTCGCTCATAATGACTGCAGGTGTGCAACGTTCTGTTTGGTATTTCAAGTTTTCTTGCACTAGGAATGCTAGGCATAACATCATCATCATCATCATCATCATATTTAATTTGAAAACCAATAAACGGAACAAAATATAAATACAACACAGGCAGCCAGAAAATCCATGGATCATCA
>Ga0209780_1003002_pt1 | contig 12350 bp, 6 predicted proteins | sample WorMetexBAHAMAS2_FD_187384 | JGI IMG/M metagenome (GOLD analysis project Ga0209780, IMG submission 187384) | Marine gutless worms symbiont microbial communities from Max Planck institute for Marine Microbiology, Germany - Inanidrilus exumae... | ecosystem: Host-associated > Annelida > Digestive... | reverse complement strand
GGGAGGTAAAATTACCATCACCAAAGCTCGAGGTTCCTACAGGTCTAGAATGTAAAACTCCTGTCTTTTCCCGAAAACAGCACAAAATGGGAAGCTCAGTGAATGTTTGTCAACGACCGTTTTTGTATTTGAGGTTTTCTATTTGAAACTGCACCTCATAATCTGGAAATATGAAGTTAACAAATTAACAATAGCTGCCAGGGTAGGATATAACGGCGCTTTCAACACAATTCCGGTTATATCACGCCTTTAAGGTACCGGTAGTAGTATATTGTAAAATATAACAATTTAATATGGAATAATTTGGAGCAAGGCAATTCAAAACAAGGTGTTGCCCTACCGGGACGCAACAAGACTGGCCCGACGTGGAGTGTTGCCGCAAAGCTATAATTAGACTGCAGGCAGCATGACGTCATCGACTGGCCAGCATGAGTGAAGCCGCCAGGAGGCCGGCCGTGCAGTGTTACAGACCACGACAGACGACAACGGCGACCGTTACTAGTCTGTATCCCTACACTATGTGTAGGCGGGCATTGTAATAACGACACAATATAATAGGCCTAATAATAGTAGTTTTAGATTAAAGAAATAAACTGTAATTAGATAAATTATTTGGTTGAAGACGTATAATTTTTGTTAAGATTTCTGACTTAGCAATTATAACTTATCAATTGACTTTTTAAATATTTAAATGAAATTTAGTATATTTTGGCCAAGTGTATGATTAAGGTTGGTAGTAAAACAGTACAAGGTTGTGTTTGATCATAGAAAGTACATTCTGTTAGTTATGTGTTTGGAGGAAAGTAGTTGATTACAGTATGTACGTTTTGTAGGATCTGTGTGTTCAATACAATATGAATGTGTTAAACATGTATGTCCCGTACAATCGGCTATGTAGAATTTGGTCTTTTCGATGATATGAGGGAGGAAGAATGGATTGGGAAGGTATTGTGGGATAAATTTGGTAAAGTTTATTTTGTGTTATAGCTGGCAATTCCCCAAAGTTTTCTAATATCAACAGCTCAAACAGCCTTGGGTTTCATCGTTTTAAAACCACATCTAAATAACATCTAAATTAAGTAAGATCCCTTAATTTTGTGACTGTTCCAAAACTAGGCTGGGCGGATCGGCCTATGTAATTAAATGAACTAACAACCAACAGCTAAATGAAAATATATGACCAAGCAGTGAGCAAATGGATAATGCATTTTCAAGACATTGCACCTGACAAGAAGAATTCAGTGAAGTAATCATAATTCATGTACAGCTCACAATAAACTACTTTCAGTCTCTCAGCGAACAATCTACCATCTTTCTCACATGCACACACACAAGCAAACGTTAGCCAACATCACACCTAACAAAACCAGAACTGCTAACAACAACATTCGACCTTTAAATCTAAACTGAAAGCGACCCCTTCCACTGCCTATGCCTGGACCACACTGATGGAGTTCTTTCTGCATGGTGGCTTGCTACAGCCTTTTCTCTCAGCTGTGTGTAAAAAGACTATTGCTATTTCATGTGGGAAGTAATAAATGTCTATTTATCTGTGTATATGGCGTTTTGGCAACAATTTTGGGCTTCCTTAAGGCGCACAATTGCTTCAAAGCCTTCAGCTTCAGGGAGCTTTGCCCTACGACCAGGGGCTCCGCTCCCTAACTCCCATCATAAGCTTGTGGTCGCCATGGTATCCCCCCCCCAACCTGCAACCACTTCCGCCACCTATGCAGACTACAAAACATGAATTAATCAGTAACAGCAGAACTCAAACCTATGCCATCTGGTGCTAGGAACATGATAAAGGATAACGAAACCAGATGAATCTATATTACAGCTGTCTAAAATTATCCAAAAGATGTGCTTTGACAATTGTACTAGGTAGACAGCAAATTACAATTACTATAGGCAACACAGTGCTAACTACCAGCCCGTCAACAAACAGAAGAATATGCATATTTGATCAGCCACATGATAGATACATCCACACATCAACGTCACAAACATTATTACGCTGGCTGCAGCGACAGCAAAATGTACGGTCTGGCATCCGTGCATCTGTCCAGTCGGCATACTCACATGAATCACCAGGGGTGGGGCAGCCTGTGATGAGACCAAAATCCATATCAGGGCTGGTTTGTCGAGGTTTAACACTGCTTTCAATACAATTCAGATCATATCACGCCTTTAAGGATTCCATTTTGGCCCTACATACTTGTTAATCCAGTTATTGGCACAGTACTGGATAACAAACACAATCACCCTCGGTATGCTTCAAGATACATATATTTGCAACGTTGAAAACATTAAAGCATCTAACAATTGCAAGCTGAGAGTCAACATAAACATGACACACTTTCACGTCAGTCAGTCTCATTCATACAACACCAACTATACACGTAAACACAACTCGGCACAGTTCTACTAGTTCTATCATGTTACACAAATGTTCTCTACATAAGTACATATACATCATTTAAACGACGCAACTGCCTCGTGAATACCAGAGCTCTATGTCTTGTACTACTCCTGAGTACTTAAATGTCTGTTTAACACATCCTCAATAAAGGCAGGGGCGTAACGGGACTACTTGACACCCAAGGCCAAATATTCTGAAGTTCCCCCGAAAAAGTGTCAAATCTACCAAATTTTTGCGTAATCCACAAAATTTGCCCTTAAGATTTGCGCAAAGCATTTATAGTGTTCACTGCAAAATCAAAACTTACTGTAGGATAAAATTATGAGGCCCTGAGCTCAGAGGCCCTGGCGTAGATGCACCAGGGTTAATCCGGCACTGGCCAAATTACAATCTTGTTGTTATAGTTATACACTTAGCAAAATGCTGTCTGGGTCTCACGAAATATTTCACAAATTTTTTCTTCACGCCGTTTTGCGCCCCTGGGCTGCTGCAACTGGGGGCACTGAATAAAGGTCATTATAACAGCTAAAGAATTAAGACTCACCACTAAGTGTATTTTATGTAAATCACAGCAAATAATGCGGCACTAGCACCAGTTATTTTTAGCTAACTGTCACCAGTACAAATATGTACACATGAGCAGTACATCAGTTCAATCGATGTTTAACATTTCATACATTAAACTTACCATTAGCTGCAGCAGCAGGCAGTACAGATATACAATATAACAACAACTTGTATACATGCACATATAGGCTAATTTCGCATGGGTCACTTGGTTCGGTTGTAATAACGTTTTCAACACAATTCAGGTCACATCGTGCAATTAAGGTAGTACTATATTGTGAAACATTACAATTTAATAGGGATTAAATACTTAAAGATAATTCAAAATAATGACTGAAAACAGTTTTAGACTGAATAATTGCTGACCATGTGAATGAGGCCAAAACTGAACATCGTCAACCTAACTGCTACCTGATCACAGGTGAAATTCACCAACTGGCAGCAAGTGAGTAGATTCTTAATGGCATCATCAGCACGAAGTAGGCCATTCGGTGCCAGAACAAGTTAGCAAGCTGGTCATATATGGACAGCAGGAAGATTATCATATAAATCAATCAGCCGTGGCATCTTTTCTGCATCATAATTAAAAATATTTAATAAATACTAAAAACTAAAATCTTCAACAATTTCAAATATTTTTACAATTACTACCTAGTTACTGCACTAGTTGCCATCAGCAACAGCATGTGGGCAGTAACACTTTGCTTCCACAAAATCATTCAGATGTTAACCGGTAGTGCTGGCCAACACACGTTTACCTATATGATGGTTGATTCCTATCTCTATAGTAGACTGCAATCAACAAATAATGAAGCCATCAGAACCACAGCAGCAAGATTAGATAAGTGAACTGAGCATTTTACCAAATCGTTTGCGTCTGTTCAGTGACCATAAAAATGTCTGCTGTTCTGGGCAATGGCAGACACAACTATCACATCACATCAGCTGTGACCAAAACCAACGACAAAAGTCCGTTCAGTCTGTTTTGACCAAACCAAATGGAATTCAGCATCAGAGTAGTGCAACCTGACGACAACTCTGCATGTGCACCGCTGAAATTTGGCACTTTACTGCATCTCACCATTACTAATGTCTTCACAACATCAAGGCAACCAGTGACTTGTGACACAAACTCAACAAGTGTCATGTATATAACCCTGTCGTCCATTTCCATTTTCAATGCCTGCCAACATGCTCGTAGGTTTAGTAGTGTAACAGTTTTGAATACTTTAGTTGTTCACAAACTCCCACAACAACGGACCATTAGTGAGCAATATGATGATCGGTACAATAGCCCTGGACAGGTGTACTGTCACATTTAGTACAGTGATGAGGGGCCTGGGCAGGTGTGTATCACATCTGTCTATCACTGCTGTAACAAATGCAACAACCCACCCACTAATGGACACAGTATCAATTGTCATAGTACTTCACATGGCACTGTAATTTCCACTGCGCTAAAAGTGTCAAGTGCTGAGTACATGCAGACATCATCAGTATGTCTATAAGTGTGTCTGAGTGTCATTGACAGACAGACGGACAGACAGACGGACGGACGGCAACACGCGCTAGTCAACGACTGTCCCGCTACGACGCTTGGTATTTCTCTGACGTGGCGACGTCTTCGCTGCCTTCGGAGAACGACTGCCTCCAGGCTTGTCTACAACACAGCGTCACTCGGTCTTCTTAACCCAGTAAACTACACGTTCCCTGACCACCCGATTTTTCTCCCCAGCTCCCATGATACTGGGCACGTTACATAAAATCGGTGAAAAAGTATACATTGTCCCACTAAAATGAGACTATAGGAAGTAATCACGGGTGTTTATCCTGGTATACTGAGATGGTGGTGACTGGGCATATTCACATCTTGGTTTACTGGCTTTATGGTTTCAAAGGGTTAATGTCACTCTTGGCTCTATAGTACTGAACACGCCAGACTACTGACTGGTGACTGGCCTACTCTCTGCTGCAGTGTGTTTTACAGGCCTGATGCCGTTTCTGACATCAAACAAACAGTGTTAAAGGCATACCATCTTGTAAGACATAAAAATAACAAAACAGTAGTGTAAGAACAACACTATTTTGTTATAGTCTAAAGCCATGAGCACAGCAACCGACCAGACTCAATTCAACTCGAATGGTTGCACCTACAACGTGTCGCTGTGCATTCATGCGAAATCAAACGACGTGGCATTTAGATGACTATCGCTGCTCAGCGGAAGTGAGGGACAGTTTTCAGGAAACAGCGCCCAGAAAGACCACCAACACTGTAAGACATTGCAATGGTGGTGTTCGTTTGATGGTAGCCAACCACCGCCATGATGGTGGTGAAAGTTTGGTGGGCGTAACAACACTACAAAACAGCAGTATTATCATTAGTAACATTTTATCAAAATTCACCAAATAACCTACAATCACAAAAACTCGCAAACTGGAAGATCAAAAAAAAAAACGTTTTGTGTGCTCTAATGATGCCCGTAAAAGATAAAAAATATCAACATCAGTACTCCATCAGCCAGTGATAATGACCATGCTTAGTGACAACCAACCACAGAACTAGTGAGACCATCCAATGTGAGAAATCAATTAGTAGTCGGCACTTCTATTCATCATATCATAATGCTGTTGGTGCTGCAGAAATACAATAGGTCTCCCCTTGGAGATGTGGCATGAACACAAATCGTGGGCTGGTTTAACAGAAGCCAAAAGTCATACATAATGTCAGAACTTGTCTGACAACAAAACCATGCCAGTAACATCGACAAGTCTTCACAAAGATCACTGATGTTAAGCCAACAACAACACATAATGTGTTACTTACTGAATTCCTGCAAAACTTCCTTCGGCAGCCAATCATAGTCGACATGCACTCGGTTGTTCTGAGTTCCCATTTCAATGGCCGGCTGTGCCTGAGTTTTAGACTTCAGCGGCAAATGTCGCTTCTGCCACACAATGTTACACACTATCGCTGTTGTTGCTGTTGCAAACATTCAACAGAAGGGTACTGAATGGAATGAATACCGACACATCCAAGCAGCTGAGTTATCATTGTGTGGCAACGATACACAACTAGAAATAAAATACTGCCATTTAATTTTAAAATTTTTGTTTAAAATGCGCCCGGCAAAAATCGTTATCTAATGTCAATCAAGGCACAAGCATGGAACATGCATGGAACAGTCTTCCTACCAACGTCACTGCATCAACTTCTCTACCGTCTTTCAAGAGACAACTTAAAACATTTTCATTTACCGAGTCTTTCCCATCACTTTAAATTGCTTTCTCATATTTTTGTACCGTGTCCTAGAAGCTACTTAGCTTATGCCACGTTAATGAGTACGTTCTACTACTACTACTAATTACCTTTTGACACTTTTGGATAAGTGACATGAAAGGACTAGACTAAACAAACGTTAAGGATGTAACATTTGACGGAAACGGCATCAGAGAGCGGACACAGATGGAGTGCATTTGCGGCCTTTGGGGGATCTTGCGCGTTATAAATTGCCTTAATAATAATAATAATAAATGTTTCTTCCCTCAAAGGTCAGTTCCTGGAAGAAGAAAGTATGGATGGGCTGGCATGATAACGAACAACTGGCCAAGCAAACACTCCACAGGATCATGAGGCATCATGTTAAGCCAATTTCATCAAGAAAATGGTCGTTAATCTATAACGGTGTGTGAAGATATTTCAAAAGACATCCAACAGACCCCGAATGATGTGAGTAGCTGCTGTGCTCCTACAATCAGCAACACGACGACTGCGATCAGGAAAACATAGAGAAAGAACCTGGACATAGATACACATGCAGACAAATACCTATCACACAGCACTATTGCCGGAACTTTGCTACATGCAGAAAGATGAAGTGTAACAGCGGCAATATGTTAGATGACAAAACGAATCTAATGAGTTGATACTGGTAATGACTGAATACAATACAAAATGAAACTCACGTTTCCCCATCAAGACCTTCGTCCGGTTCAGTGACGTTGATTGTAGTGTTGAACACGGCATCCTGGAATATGTTGCCTTCCTAGCAGCATTCACAACACAATCACAGACCATCAGACATTGCAAAACACACGTCCGTTTAATGGTCGTTGTCCTGGTAATGTAGCTTAGCCAGCTGTCCATAGCATCATCAGACAAAACTGGTACAAAATGCCACTCCCAGCGCCAGACTCTGCTTGTCACTCATCATCTCTGTTATGTTAAGCGAAGTTAAACTCCAGTAACCAATCAGACTGCACTATCACACACTGGATCTCAGTCCTTGCAACGAGCTGACTCCCTCCCGACATAGTTACCTTTGTATGAGCTCTCTGAACCCAGCACCTGGAGTACAACACTATCTTCATCAAGCTGTTGCTTTAAATTCACGTTGAGACTAAATGGCTGGTCTGCCTATGAGCTGAATGGCCTAGATAGGAGGAAAATGAGTACTGCACCTACGCACTGTAAAGGCTTGGTAGTCTCAACCTTTACCATTATAACCAACAGCAACAAAACATTTACAATAAAACCAGTAATCACTATTGCACAAGTTAAAATTCCCAATAAAGAGGGGTTATACATAGTTGTGAAAAGTTAATGGTACTGACAGAATCTCTGTAGTTGAGGTTGACAGTGAGACCAAATGCACGCGAACTGAACGCCTCGTTGGGAATAAAGCTGTACTCAAACGTAGCTTCCCTCTGCGGCTCCACTGTCTGCTGGTATGTGAAGGCTGTGAACTGCAGTAAGTAAGTAAACACAACATGTGACCAGTTGGTCAATTCAACACATTACATACTGATAACAAGCAGCTCAGTATAGCAGAGGAACTGCACAATGCACTATGCCAGTTGAAATACTGTCAACTGTTGCACAACTGTACAAAAAAAAATCCCAGTTGAAAAGGTTTGCAATAAATGAATGACCTTAAAGGACATTCAAGGTCATCGTCAATGCAACTGGATTTCAAGGTAGACTACAAACTGGACGGCGAATAGTCACGAACCTTCACTACACTGATGACATCATCCTGTTGGCCACTTCGGAAGCAGAACTACAGGAGCTGGTGGAACGCCTAAACTGAGTCTGCTATAAATACAGCCTACTCTTCAATGTCGATCGACGAGACCAAGGTAATGGTGAGCGACGGCACAGCGTGCCGCACACTCATTGAGAATGAGCAACTGGAGCAGGCAGATACGTTCATACCATGGGTTCCTGATTACAGAAGATGGTGAGTGTACGATGGAATTCTGTATTAGGTTAAACAGGGGGCAGTCGATCGCGGCATCAGTGCAGAAAATATGGAAAAGTCACAGCATACCGATTTCAACGAAGATACGACTAATGAAAGCAGTAGTGTAGCAACATACGACTGTGAAAGCTGGACACTCAGAAAGAATGAAGAAACACGTCTTGACGCCTTTGAGATGAAAGGGCTGAGAAAGATTCTACGGGTTTCGTGGACAGCAAAGAAAACAAATGAGTGGGTTCTTAACAAAGCTGGAGTAAAGAGGGAACTGTTAAACATTGTCACAGCAAGGAAGCTAGCATACTATGGTCACACCATGAGGCTTGGAGAAAGAGACAATGCAAGGAACAGTGCCAGGTGCACGCAGGCGAGGAAGACCACGCATGGCCTGGATGGACATCAATATGTGGACAGGACTCCCTGTGGAAGAGTCAGTCAGAATGACAGAGGACAGATAAATGGAGAAAGTACATCCATGGTGTGGCCAACCCTCGGATCGAGGATGGCTAAAGAACAGAACAGTATTATTATTATTATTATTATTCAACATTTGTCATGAATATCCATCCCCAATATTTTTCAGTAATCCTACCTGATAAAACCTGACTGGTAAAATTTTAGCGGTAATAAAATTAATTACAACACTGTATACATCAAAAATTAACGAATTTTTGAAACAAGTGGTACGTACATTCTGAATGTAGAAGCTATAATCCTGAGGATAGCGGAACGCAGCATTCATTGACTCAATGATAAAGTCCTGACTGCCTTTGTTGCTGAATCCAACGAGGATCTTCACCGGATGACCAGCTGGGAGATCTACATGACAGCAGCAATGCCACGTTACAACAAGCCACAATCATTCACCTTACTGATCAACAGCAATCCTAAGCATCGATGCAAAGTCTCAGCATACTAGGTTTTGTAGAAAAAAATTCACTTTCACTGCATGTGATGTCGGTGTCGGTGGGTGGTTACTATAGCTCACTCACTCTCTCTCCTTAAAGTAGAGATGTTAATTTCCGGGAAATTTCATTCCCATGTCTCGATAGGCCTTTCCCGGGACTCGATCGAGACTTTATTTGGACGGGGAGGAGCCGCGATCTCGGTTTAGTGATAAGGTGACTGGTAGCTGAAAAGAGCCTCTCGCACTGTACAGACGTTGTTGGTACTCTGAGAAAGCCACGGGCAACAGCAGCCGTCGTTAGCGTGCGAGAAGGCGGTAATCTTTCAACTCTACGCGTGAAGGCTGCTGTAGCAGCCGCGTTCACATGCCATACACAGCCTGGCTAATTTCCATTGTTTTGTCGTCCGCGCTATTGCAGCAGTCTTAATCTCCAGAGTTAATATATACAAACTGTGAAGTTTTAGTTATTATCAGCAACTGCGAATTCCGCCCCCCCCCCAAAAAAAATGATCCCTCGACAAAAAACAGAATCGTCACAGCACTAGTCAGATGGCGGTAAGTTCCAGGTGTTCTCAGTCACAACTGAGAATGCTCATACACTGAATAAAAGTAAAGCCAAAATTTACCGACTATTTTTATCTTCTATAATACTATCAGGTTTACTGTAAACTTAGGAATTGATGAATGGCAAATTTAGTGACTTCATCTCATGAGACGTATACTTGTAGTATTCTACTGTCACCTGTACTTGTTGGACGGACAAACAAGATATGTGTATCTGCATCAGGTGATGGCTTCAGAGGCTGTTCAGCTTCTTCTTCCTCCTCCACCTGCACATCATCAACATACAAACTGAGGTAGACTGGCACACATCGAGCTGTGATATATTTCACATCAGAGAATCAGAGAACAATACGTTCTAATGCCTTATGTCGGCGTGCAGCTTTCTGAGAACAATTGTGGCAAAGCTGTCAAAAATGGCGTCAAATTTGCTACCTGCACTGTGCTGGAATGAATGTCACTGAATCTGATCAGTTTAGAAAGAAAATAGTAAAGTACTGCCTATGCATTAACACGAATTCTAGTCTGCTACTTATTTACTATGCCAAAACAACTGCAAATTGGAAATAATTACTGAATATTTATCTGTTTATTATCCATAGCACCTCATTAACAGCTAAAATTCTCAGCATTAACTACTGAGCTATTTTATCAGTAATGCTCTTTGAAATAACTATAAAAACCATAAAATACACTGTGTATCTGGCGTGTACAGTGGACTACGGCATAATCAAATAGCCTGAACTGACTTTTTCTGCATCAGACTCAGCAACTGCTTCATCGTGGCTCGGAGCTGGCACATCATCAGTGACAACTCCTTCATCTGTTTCAACTGATGCATCCAGATCATCATCATCGTCATCTTCACCATCAATAATGTCATCTTCAGCCGATACAAGCATGCCTGTTCTCTGACCTGTTGTCATAACACATACCAAACATCAGCAAATTTTAGTATAAAATTCTTGATACTTAAATCTAACTCGTTACTAAAGATAGGAAAACTGGTCCCAATGCCGATCCTTGTGGCACTCCACTCAGAACACCTAGCCAGCTGGAAAATGTACCCCTCAAACAAACTATGTGACGCCTAACATTATACTATGCTATATATGCACCGTATGAACAGGTTTTAGAGATTCAGATTAAACTTTGGTTGGTTTTAGATAAAATGTTAGCCTTTAGTTTCAGCGAAAGATAGTGACCTACTGCAGCTAATACCATCAGCATCATCACTACGTTCAGTTTGATAAAGTTGATAGTAATGTGTGGTTTAAGTTATCTTCTACTGGATTAAGAGGTCATGATTATAAACTTTCCAAGCAACTTTATGTTGTTTAAATAGTAGGAAGTATTTCTCAGTCAAAGAATTATTGATGATCAGAATAAATTACCAGCAGACGTTGTCAATAGTTGCTCAGTAAATACTTTCAAAAACAGGATAGATTGTTAACCTAGGTATAATGGGGAATGATAACAAGCTCAGCTTTCCCGGCACAAGTAGATAAATGGCTTTAAAAGTCTTTAGAAGAATCAGGGTGCATAGAAGAAGATATTCTTTGCTACATGCTTTTCTGTCTGTCTTTTTGTTCCTTTTTTTCATGTAGCTAGTTAAGTTTTCTCATAAATATAGGCCTAAATTAACTTGACTTTCACTATCAGGGACCCTATTTCAGATCATGAGAGCCATTACACTCTAACCTAAACCTATTTTCATGCCTTTTTGCTTCCAAGAGTTAGTAAATTTTGACAACGATATAGTCAAGTCAAGAGAAGTCAAGTCAATGATGTTGACAGACGCAGGCTCCGAAGCCTCTATGTCTGTATCGCTCTTGAAACACTACTACTTTTCAATAATTTTCAATGTCAAACTCAGATCGATCTTGTGGCACCTGTTAGGTCAACAGTGTAATCAGATTTAACATCTTGGAACATCCAAACGTTGTTTAGACTTAAATAAGTCAAAAGAGTCACATCAACTGGAGCATTTGTCAAACTGTTCCAAAAATTAACCACTCTATTAGTGGACTAAAATTTTTCTAAGATCATAATGACTTTTTATTTTTCAAGTCTCAAAATCATTTCCCCTTGTTACTTTATTAATGCTGTAAATCGATTCAGGGGCTACTTTATAATCATATTTATGTTTAATTATCTTACAAAACTTCTACGATTTTGTTTTCGCTCGAGGGTTAGTGTTACAGTTAGTGATGGCACGATACATCGTATCGTATCGAATATCGCGATATTGAAGGCGTATCGCATCGTATCAAATATCGCTATAATTCCGTCTCAAACGATTCGATATTTCGCACTACTCTACTAACGTGCGTTGTCCGTCGCCGCGCTATCGGCATCACCAACTAAGAGAGAGCGACGTGACAGGCGGCGAGTAATTAGTGTCACACTCACATTCCAAGGCAGGCGGATGCATTCAACTGAAGCGGCCGGACGTACCCACTGCCGGTAATTGCCGGGCGTGGGACGGTGGACGTTTATTTAAGCATCCTCTCCCGTCCACTTTGAAGGCCGTCGCCGGTTCATTTATCCTGTCACTAGGCCTATATCTTTTTGTCTTACTGTTGCTGAATTACGTCAGATCTATAATCACACGAAGTCTGACTCCACTCCAATACTCAGT
>Ga0209780_1003001_pt1 | contig 12351 bp, 3 predicted proteins | sample WorMetexBAHAMAS2_FD_187384 | JGI IMG/M metagenome (GOLD analysis project Ga0209780, IMG submission 187384) | Marine gutless worms symbiont microbial communities from Max Planck institute for Marine Microbiology, Germany - Inanidrilus exumae... | ecosystem: Host-associated > Annelida > Digestive... | reverse complement strand
GCCAGTAATATGAGTGGGTGTTTTTTTCTGAAACACGGTGTAGTAGACAGCACTGGCTGTTCAGGGGAACTGTGGGCCATCAGTGTTATTCAGTGACTGTGCCCATACACGGCTGTCGTGATTGTAGTCAGTGGAGATGACGGCCATGGCTTGCCCATGTCCACTTTCGGTGACTTTCGGTGGTCAGCCGGACAGTTTCGGCCGAAAACCGAAAGTACACTGGTGCTTTGTCAGTCATCACCGTTACCAACGACAAAACTGAATGACCAGTAAACATACATTAGGTAAATGCTGAAACAACTGTCTGAAAGTAAAAGTCACCCCTGTAGGTCTTCCGCTGCATTAGAACTGAAAGATGAAATTACGACGACACATAGTGCTAGCTTGGTGTTGTGTTGTCGTGTTTGTAGTACCGAGACCGGTTCAGAAGGCTCTGGAGTCCGACGACGACCTGGATACGCTGGCAGATCCGTGTGGAAACGGCGAGTTGGGAGACGAGATAACGGAACGGTTTCCGCCTCGACCGGTCATGCCTACGTCCAGTCCGGCTAGCACGACCACGACGACCACCGCCGAGTTTATCCACCAGTTTACCCATCACTGGCAGAATCGAGACTACGGACCGTCACCAGACGTGTGGTATCCGTTTGGCGTAGTGCCGACGACGCGGATGGACTCGGTTCTGCGACGACGACCGGCGTTGTCATCCACGTCCACCACACCGCGTCAGTTGACCACCATCTTCTACACGGCCGCATTACTGGGGCTACTACTACGTCTTGAGCAGTCTGCAGTTTGTTGGAAGTGAAAAAATGATGTGCTTTGTGGAACTTGTTCTTCTTGTTCTTCTTTCTCTTCCGCCATTCACCGGCAGGCGTCTGACAATGGGACGTTGAGTAAGTAAGTAAGTAAGTAGATTTATATAGCGCAATTATCATCAAGAACCCCTAATGCGCTAGGTGCACTGTATCGAGCAAGCAAATACATTTAAATAAACTGTATGCTGTATGATGAAGGATCTCCATTTTTGTTTGTCTTTTAACAAGTGCAGTGCTAATTGTGTACTATTTCTGTTTCATGTTAGTCTCCTTTGAACCGTCAATCGACTTTGTTAAATCTAGCAGAACTGCTCCGGAACTAAATTACAAAGTCGCTCACACTTATTATAATTACTTACTTTCATGACTCTGTCACTAGTGGCGCATGTCACGTGTGCGATGACGTCAGCCAGTGTTTTGGGTTAGGGGCATTTTACAGCACGCAGACTCACAGTGTCATGTCACATAGTCACTATCCAAAGAACAATGAGATTAGTTCTACCTTTCCACATTTCTTACTTTTTGTGGTAGTTAATTCATCTTCTAACATTCGAAATTACTCCCAGACTTCTTTCATGGACTTTTGCCCAGACCGTTTCTTCTGAGCTACTCGGTTTTTGTTTTCAGTTTTTTTCTCATTTTTTGTTTCTGTGCCGTGCGCTAGATTATTAAGCTGGCCATCTCGTGTGCTTTTGAGTGCACGTAAATCAACCGTATCGTATCGTGTATCGCATCATAGCGTAAACTGTACTGCTGCGTCTGTGAATTAGTGTTTAATATTTGAAAAAATCTAGTTCGTTTTCACACGTGCCAAATTTGGTCATTTTTTGTAACTACTATCAAACTGCATGCAACACCATATTTTTCTTGTGTACAGGTTACACTCGGAATGTGAACGGAAATAACAGGAAGCATGGCGAGGTTCGAGTCGGCGAAACAAAGAGACGTTCCAAGTGGCAGTTGTTCTCGATAGCCGACTGGATTTGGACATGGCAATTTGCTAACGGTTTGTCTCTGTCTTTGTTGTACGTGTATTAGGCGTGCGTCGCTGTGCTCCGAGTGATAAGCTTACCCTACTTGTACTGTGTTAATGTACATTTGTATTATAGTACTATATTGTACGTGTACCATGTACAGACATTTATACATACATAGCCCCGTACGGGCTCCGGGATGGTAATGCGCCGCTGATTTATTTGTTGATTTTGGCGCTATATACGTTGTCTGTTTGTTTGTTTGTTTACTTAACTTCCTTCCTTACTTTTTCCTTATTTTCTCCTTATACTTTCTTCCTTACTTATTTACTTCCTTACTCATTTATATTTATTTAGTAACAGAAGGGTTAGTTAGCCTCTTACAATGTTATACATACATACATACACACAATAAAAATGAAACAGTAAAACTGCACATACAATGTCCAGGAAGGTGTTACCGGTAGTTCTAAATAAAATTCAATTTACAATACCGTACCAATACGTTTGCAGTTAAACTATTACGAAATCTATGCACTGACTCAAAATCGACTTTACTTCCCGACTTATCTACTTCTTCCAGAATAGACCCATTCCGTTTCCAGGCCGGAGGTCGTAGGAGGCGATCAAACCTGGCTTTAGTTTTCTGTGTTAATTTTATGTTGTAGTATATTTGTTACCGATGCATGTTAGCTTTTGTTGTGTTTGATTTAGTTCTTCCGTACTAAGCCAAAGGGATTAGCTGGGAAGAACGTCTCCGAAATGACCTATTTCGTGTCGGGTGGGAGTGGGACGTAAAACATTCAATCGTATGTACACAAAAGCCATGTAACTCCAGTTGGTTAATTGTGGCGTCATTCATTGTTAAATGTTGTCAGTCGTACTTTTGTTTCGAATTACCTAGTGTACTTCAGGCGTGCTAAAAAATTCAATATAAAATACAGGAATCATTCAAATATATTTTGTCAGATAATTAGCCATTTATGAATATTATTGTATTGTACTCTTGTCTCTCAGTCTTCAGTCATTGTCGATATACATTACGGTTGTTGTTATCTATTTGTGATTTAGTTAAGCTGCATGTCGCTTTCTTTTTTTCTGTGCTACCATTTATGGTGAATAAAGATGAATACATATTCAACCAACCAGTCGATGTAGAACGACCAACCGGACTCTGGTTAACCGAACCAATACAAAACAGCGTCAACGTCCTGGCCCATATAGTGGTGCAATAAGTAGGGCGTTGACTATTGATCCTGCGGTCGCCGGTTGGATCCGCGTCTGTTCCTGTATCACGCAGTGACCCTAGATAAATGGTACACACAAATGCCTCTGATCACCAAGTAGAATAAATTGGTATCGGCTAAGGGAGGCGAAGATGGGAAAGTAACCGCGGTCCTAGCAGAAAGTAATGGCGGCCTACTGTTGGGTTTGTGACTAACCTCGCCTTTGGGCTGTGTGACTAGTAAATCGGCGATCAGTACCGACTTCTACGGTCTTCGAAGAACTTTTATACTGAAGTTGTTAGCAGTGATGTGGTTTGGCTGTGCAGACAACAAGGAGAAGTTCGTTTTGTACATGGTGATCGGACTGTGTTTCGGCACGATTACGATCCTCGTCGCCGTTCTGTTCCAGTTCGCCATGCGTCAGCAGGCTGGCGCCGGCGGCAGCCCGTCGAGCACGGCGCGCCGGCCCAAGTCGGCGCGCGGCGGCGGTCAGGGGTCGTCGTGCGCCAGTCCCACGTGGCGCGACGGCGTCGGCCACGGAATGCCGGAGAGCGAGAGCTCGACGGGCGACGACCGGACTCTCCACGATGTGGAGGACGTGGAACTGACCGCGTTCAGCCACCACGTGGATTCACTCCCTCGCCGCCCGGCGCCCACGCCGACCGTGTCCGGCGGCAGCACGGCGACCCGCTGCCTGCACCAGGCGCCGTCGTACGCCGGCGTGACGAGGCCGGGGTCGTCTCTAGCGGCTCCGGCGACCACGGCCAACATCAACCGGTCATACGCGACCATCTCGGCTGGACGCTGTCACACGCCCGGACTGGCCTACCATCATCACCCGACCCAACCGGCCCTGGTGAACGGCGGCATGACCCTTGGACACGTTCCGAACGGCTACGGAACCGGGGTGAGGTACTCGGCGCTGCCGTCGTCGTCAGGCGCGGGCCGCGTCGGTACGACGACGTCGAGCGGCGGTGGCGGCACCGGGATGGCAAACCGCGGCCCGATGATCGGGTCGCTGAACCGGTCGATGGCCGGCAACCAGTACGGACCTCTGCACGACTACGGCTACACGGGGTACGACAGCTCGTCGGCTACGGGCGCCGGCAGTAGCAGGATCAACGACACTTCGACGCCAATGGCCAAGACGCTACATCAACCGCTGGCTCAACCTCACTTCTACGACTAGTCAGTACCGAGATGACCCGCTGGCCGGCTTGAGCGAACTGAAGCGTCTGTGACTGGACAAACTGACCATCAGGTTTAGCTGATAGACTGCGCACGTCGCGCCATTGGAGAGTGTAGCTGCTTGCGTCTAGCACCCACTTTTTGCTCTCGTTTTAGTGAATTCTAGCGAACGTTTCGTGCTTATATAGATCGGCTGTCGTCGACTGTGTGTTCTGACGTGTGGTACATTGTTTACTGATGCCCTGCGCGAGGTACATAAGTAAGTAAGTAAGTAAACATGAATGTTTAAAGTGGCCTAAATAACAGTGTTACTACAAGAACCACTATAACGATGCCTGATAAGCAGTCAGAGAATCTGGTGTGGATATGATAGTTGAAAAGGATGAGTCTTTAGTTGACGCCGAAAAGACTGTAGTGATGACGAAGAGATAACGGCCTCTGGCAGACCGTTCCAAATTTGAGCTGCAGCAACCGGAAAGGCACGGTTACCAACAGTAGACAGTTCGATGGGCGGTATGACCAAGCGGCTGGTACTTGCTGACCGTAAACCACGCCGTCCAGGTAGGTCAGCGACGGCGACAGAGGTCCCAGTGTAGTGTCGCCAACGCATCGGTGATGTGGTCGTGCGGTCGCAGATGGTAGATGAGTCGTGCCGCCGCATTGAGCACCGACTGCAATCGGCGCACCAGGTAGGTTGCGATGAGGTGCATCTAGTTTCCTCTCAGACCGGCTAAGCAACGATGTATTTTGTTACTAGCCAAAACTACTGTTTTCTGCAAAGACTTCTCATTTCCTAGTACAGCTAAGTTTTCATATATGAAACTTGCTGTTTGTTTATGTATGTATGATTTTTATTTAGCACTTGTTTTCGCATTTTATATGAAGCCTTGAGAATCGCAGTATTTATCTCCAAATAGTCAGGGAGCATTTACATTTGTAAATTAACGTACTCAACAAATTTTCTCTGCAGTAATTTTTTTTGTAAAAGCATTTACATTTGAGTCATAGTTGCTAATTGGGACGTAATTTCTTTGTCTTATTGATGGTGCTGTTTATTTGATACGCTAGTTATGTCTGCGTTGCTAATTTATACCGGTATCTAGCTTACTCCAGTAAATCCCTTGTTGACATATTAAGCAGCATGTCGTGGGTATATATTAAGTGATGCAGGAGGAATAGTTTGTCGAACATAAGCTTGGTACATATGGAACGTAGCAGCTGCTTTGTGACGGCTGAGCTGTTCTTCTGCTCAGCTTGTTGTGTTATTTGTTGATGTTTCAGACCTCGCGGAGTTTCGTTGATACATAAAGCGTACAGATTTCTGTTAATGCGAGCAAATTATACAGCTGTTAAGTATTGGAGTTTGAAATTGTGGAAGTTTTTAATTGTATATTATTTGTTGCTGTATGATGGGTTACTTGTGAAAATGTGCAGATTAAACCGGTAGCCATGGATGGAACCAACTACTGTTTTCTGTGAGAGTGTTATTTTTAGCAGTAAAATGTCAGTTTTAATTGTTTATGTGCGTGAGCTGTAAGTTAATTCAGAGTGCATGTGTGATTGCATTAGAGATGAGTATCGCACTCATCATAAGTCATAGTTGCTAATTGGGACGTAATGTTCTGCTATTGTATGTTGTCTGTGTGCCTAATTTATCCTGCACATCTTTTTAATGCAACATAATACTCTAGTTGTTTGTCAGTCTACTGTAGAAATTGATTGGGTTTCTATTCTGCAATTTGTGACGATTTCTTGCCACATTTACCTTGTTTTTTGTACAACTTGTCAGCTGCGTTGTCGGATGATGTTGTAAACATATTTTTATCATTTGTATGTAAACTATTTATCACATTAGACCAAAGACCAAGTCCAAAGTGTTGATCGATGGGATCAAAGATTTACTAGACGACTGTGCACTGTGCTTGTGTCACACAAATTTTGTTGTTAGTCACAGTAGAATTTCTATCACGGAATGCTTTCATAGCTTTCGTATGGTAGAATTGAACCAGTTTGTTTTGTTTTCATGAGCATTTGTGACATAGAATTTATTCAGCCATACATATCATACGTATTTCGTTTTTGGTGAAAAAATCATAGAGGCTTGTCATAAAAGTTCCATTTATAAAATGCATGTCAGCTTTCGAGTAAACCGTGTATGAAAATGCATTGCAGTACAGTAAAATAAACTACTCGTATGTTGTCAAAAGCAGTTCCATTGGCTATTAATAAGCTGGCTTGTTTGAGTTGTTTTTATGATACATATGTTAAATTATAATGTGAATTTCATTTATCGTGTAAAATGTAATAACTTGTAACATCCATATATTTTCTCGATGCAGTAGGTTTGATACTTGTATTTTATTCTTAGCAGTAACATGCACATGAACTCTGTTGGTGTGATGATGTATAATGAGCACGGTTTATTGTCGTGCATCTGCCTGTACAGTGCAATTGGATGAGTAGAATGTTGTGTATAGTGCACTGCTTGTTGTTTGTGTGTCAGTGTCTTCACTGATGGAACATAGTTATTTGAATGTTGAACGAAAAACCGTCTCTCAAGGTTGCATTCATCACTTACTAGCAACGTTTTAGCCGACCTTGAGGATTGAGGCGGCAGGTCTGGTACCGTGGGTGAGAAGTCCCACGGATGCTTCTTTTATGTTTTACCTAAGAGAAGCATTCCAAAGCCAGACCAACATAGAAAGAATGTTATACAACAAGAGTCGTTGGCACTGATATGTTATAGGAACTGAAGAACAGCAATTACACAAGATATCACATGGAACTGATAAGTAGGTCTTATGGTGGTTGGTTAGTTTCCACCCTGTTGTAGGCGCTAGCATAATAACGTAAATGAGCCTCCCTTATGCTTTCCCATTTTGGGTCGTCGCTGAACTAAAAGGCAACGAGGTCGGGAGGTTACTGTATCGTTGGCCATCTTTAACCTGGCAGAACTAAATCTCCATCCAAGGCCTTGTCCCGATATAGCCTATTTTTTGCTGTAAGGGGAAGTTAATCTCCCGACCAATCAACCAACCTTTAGCCGACCATGATAACAGTTAGGCAAGAAAATTTTCGGCTGGCTGTTACTTATTTACAGTTTCCAATTTGGGTCTGCTTTTCAGCCACGATCGGCCATCCCAGCAGTCGCTGAGCTGTCATTTTACTACTGTGACCTTGAACGTTGGCCTGTGACCTTGACCTACAAACCGGACCTAGATAGTTTCAGGTGAACCAGCATATCATATATCATGGCTAAGATCGTGTAGTTTAAAAGTTATTGTGTGGACACACAGACAGACACACACTGGACAGAGTGTATAGTGGGAAACAACTACAAGAAGGGTCCAGTGCGTTAACAGGTGTAAACATTTTCCAATTCGGGTCTAGTAAACATTTGTCTTGTGCAGTTGTGCTTTTGTGTGCTCAGCGGCAGCTGGAAGTTCAGAAGTGGAATCGACAACGTATAGACATCTGTGTGCAGATGGCTGTCTGTGTGCTACGTTGTTTGTTCATCATTACCCTTCACTGTCGAAACTGACATTCTCTGTATTTTTATTCGTACTGATAACTTCATTCTCAATGTCGTGTAATCAGTCTTTGCTTATGTCGCTTGCAGTTTCTTGGCTAATTGTTCTACTGCATAAAATCAACCGTGGTTCTATATGTCACTAGCTGTCATAAGTGACAATGACAGTATGCATGCAACCTCCACTTCTACAGCTGTATCTGCTACAAACAAAGCGCCGTTAAACACAAACCAATCAACCTGCTACAAAGCAATATTTAGCAGGCGTGAGCACACTGGATGCGGTACGTTGCGTTACATTGCGGCATATTGCGGTTTGTTATGGCGAAAACGACCCAGTATGCGGCGCGGCACCTTTTTGTTACGCAACGCAGCCAGTGTATAGACTGTATTACCAAATTTTGTGTAGAAATTCCCCGAAGATAATTGAATTTAAAAGCAGTCTGCGGTTGGTCGGCCTGGTTGATGGCACTTAGCGTCAGCGGACAGTTTGCAGCACCGTGAAAGCGAAAGAGCAAACGCATTTATAGCCGTTGCTGCAGTACATGCAAAAGACGAGATTAATAGTAAGTCGTACGTACTTGTGATGCTCAACTCTTTATAGGCGGACGGTATTTTTGCCTGTATCATCATCTCTATCTGTTGTCAGCAATTGTCTGTTGTTGTCTGTGTGCATGCGTGTTAAATTGTCACGTGAGTATATGACGTAGACTAGAAAACGATGCGGATTGGCGACAGTGAGTGCAAGTGCTGTATGTATCTGAGACTAGGATTTTACAAAGGTTATCAACAGTCAGTTTTTAAATATTTATTTTAGTTTTTACCCACGTCGACAGCAGGGGTAGGGTTTTCAGCGGTGTTTATGGGATAGTCTGTTTTTTCCACACGATATCTCAAAAACCGATGCAGCTAGGATCGCCAAACTTGACGTAGAAATGTTCCACCATGAGTCCTGGAAACCTGTATATTTTGGGAGTAAAAGGTCAAAGGTCAAGGTTACGAGGTACAAAAAACAAGTCGGTTTTCAGGCGGAACGCAATATTGCCGCTTGCTTTGCTTCGGGGTCCCGCCGGTTCAAGCCATGCTGTCGACACCAGGTTTTCCTTGCGTCACTTCCATGCAGACGATGCTGCTGCTGACAGCCGGTTTTACCGTGCGTGGTGTTTTTTCGCAGACAGCCAGCGACAAAAAACATTGTCGGCGTGGGTCATGGGACTCTTGTAAATGCTGGAGCCTGGATTCTTCTAGTTATTCTTTTTCAGGTACTTGTTCAATGTTCATGTTAAAAGGTATCAAAGGCTATTAGTGCAGATTCATTTGCTAATTTTTTTACTATCAGGTACCTGAAAGCCTTCACTGCATAGTTTTAATTAGTGCCAACTGAGCTTCATACTTCCATGGAGCATCATAGCACGATAGCAACAACTATCCTGAACCTGCTTTAAGCATCACAGAAAGACTGAATGTGGTTGATATCAGTCCTGCGTACAGGACTTGTAGGCAGCGAATGCCAAAAGTATGAACATCAGTGTAATTCAGTCACGTAGTTTTAGTCGTGCACTCGTGACGTAGATTTTATATAAACTGTTTGCGTGTTTATTTTTAAACCATGCGTATCGTTTTCGGCACAGAAATTGTTCAGCTGATGCTTTTATCTATCTGTCAGGTATTTTTCTCTTCAGGTGATTGCAGACTGAGTGAATTTTACCATAAGATGTGTTGTTCACTTTGTGTGAAATAAAGTCTATTAGTGTTGTGAAAACAATTTCTTGTTAACCGTGTGGAAGTCAACAGACATGTTCTATTTAGTGTTGAGTGTTCAATTCAATCAATCAATCAATCAAAATATTTTTAGAGTGGCCTAAGTGGCACTGCCACTGCAAGGTCCACTACAGGTGTAGATGTCAGTAACAAAAGCCAGGAAACGATTGACAGAATAGATGTCTTTTCAGCTTTCTCTGGAACGTTGGCAGCGACTCAGCGGAGATAACGTCGTCGTGTAGAGAATTCCAGATTAGTGGGGCAGCGACCGAGAAGGCTCGACTGCCGACGGTGGTGGACGTGACTGACTAATATCCTTTGACGGACAATTACTGACTAAATAACAATGAATGATGTTAGTAACATGTAATTCCCTGGACAAATTTTGCACTTAATGACTAGGCTAGTACAAGTATGCTACAAGCCTTGCTCAATCTCGCTTCCATCGTTTTCACTTCACGCAGTTAGGATACCAGTACAGATCATCAGATTCAAAAGTAATACGGAACAAAGTAACTTAGCAAAAGGCCGCATCGCCGTCTTGTCAGCCCTCGCGGCCATGGATGCATTCGTCGGCCGCGTGCGCTGGGCACTGGCAGATTGGCCAGCGACGAACAGTACGGAATGAACTCATGCGTAGGTACGTTACGATAGGCCGGCACATGCCCCTTCAAAAGTGCCCCTTGCTGTGGGCAGATCTGAATTGTCATCTAATATGTGGTTAATTGGGTTCACACAGTCTGTCCCGCAAACAGCATCACGATCGGTTTAACCGTTTTTGCACAGCTCACACGCTGCGTGTTTACTGGAAGGTTTTACATGAACCCTAACTGCAACTCAACACTCAGAAAAACGAAAACGAAATTTGTCGGCCACACACCAGTCTACATCTCCGACCTGCTCACACCGGTCTCCGACATACCAACACGCTCGTCGCTGCGCGCATCCAGCAACGGCAACCTCTTTCTTCTACGGACTGAGCGGCGAGTCGGAGATCGTGCGTTCTCTGTCGCTGCACCCCGTGTGTGTAATCGGTTGCCGACAGAACTGAACTCATTCGGTCGTCGACAAAAACATTCAAGCGTCATCTAAAGACATTTCTGTTCAACTCAGCACACTCCTCGCAGTGACTGTAGAATGCGCCATCGGACTAATTGTAGGAAGCGTACTACAAATGCAGCTGTTACTGTTACAGTTACTGTTACTGTGGTGCACTTCAAACCGACACCAATATTTACTGCCATCAGGTCCGACACACATCGGCTTTGATTGCGTCACTCCGTCGTCATCAGTCCGCGATCTCGGTATTTACCTGGATTCTGACGTCAGTATGTGCACCCATGTTATCTGGACCGCGTCGGGCGTCCAGATGCTTCGGTGCGCTTCGTCGACTGCGAACAGTCAGACGATCTGTACCAGTTGATACCTTTCACTGGCGTCACTGGTCCTGTCTCGACTTGATTATGGAAACGCCACTTTAGCCGGCATACCTTGTCATATATGCCGCCTACCTGCTCAGTCAGCTAGAGTCTATAATAAACGCAGAAGCTCGTCTAATATTTAGGCTTAACGTCGACAGACGCCAGCACATTACACCGCTTTTACGTCAGCTGCACTGGCTTCGTGTCCCAGATCGGATTACTTTTAGACTGGCAACACTGATGTTCCAATGTGTGAACGGGACTGCTCCTGGATACCTGTCATCCGACGTGCGACGCGTTGCCGATTTACCTGGTCGAAAACACTTATGCTCAGCAGCATCTTCTTTTCTAGCCATCCCAGCTATCACATCCCAACCCCCTTTATCTCTTCGTGAACCTCATTATGGTACCAGTTCTTCCATTTCCTACTCACCTGTTCCTTCGCCCATCACTTCTTCCTCTTCTTATTCACCACTCTGCTTATCTATAACTCCCTCTCTCATTCACTCTCGGCTTAAAACCTACCTGTTTCACAAATCCGACCCCCGAAATTTCACTTCTTCCTCCCGGACTGCCTTCACGGACTTTAGTCCGCACCGTTTCTTCTCAGCTACTCGGTTTTTGTGTTCAGTCTTTTCTTATTTTTTTCGTTTCTGTGCCGTGCGCTAGACTAAGCTGGCCAAATCGTCAGCTTTTGAGCGCACGTAAATAATTATAATCGTATCGTATCGTCCGACGGTCTTCGACCGCGCCTTCGTCGTCGCGGCCGCCTCTGTTATTTGAACAACCTTCCCAGAATAACAGTTCTGTCACATTGCTACCTGCTTTTCGACGACGGCTGAAAACTAATCTGTTTGACAACGCTTATAACTGATATCTTTGTAAAGTGACTGAAGTTGCTCGAAACATTTATCACTATAATGTAATGTAATGTACTGACTGTGCAGCTGTGCTGTTATTAAACGCCTTTGCTTCTGTCTGGCGAATGTCAGTTCAGTGTTCAGTTGACAAGGTTTCTAATGTCAGTGTGAATGTCAGTCGTTGTAACAAGGTGCATTTAAACTATGTTAAATGATCGCTCCTTCCGTTATGCTTCACCTTGTCTCTGGAATCAGCTTCCTTTCTCTCTTCGTAAACCTCATTCTGGCACCAGTTCCTCCATCTCCTGCTCACCTATTCCTTCACCCATCATTTCTTCCTCTTCTGATTCACCACTTTGTACATCTATAACTCCATCTCTCTTTTACTCCCGGCTTAAAACCTACCTCTTTCACAAATCCTACCCCCCTTAGTTTCACTTCTTCCTCCCGGACTGCCTCCACGGACTTTTGCCTGCACCGTTTCTTCTGAGCTACTCGGTTTTTGATTTTGATTTTTTCATTATTTTTCGTTTCTGGGCCGTGCGCTAGATTAAGCTGGCCATCTCGTCAGCTT
>Ga0209780_1003000_pt1 | contig 12351 bp, 7 predicted proteins | sample WorMetexBAHAMAS2_FD_187384 | JGI IMG/M metagenome (GOLD analysis project Ga0209780, IMG submission 187384) | Marine gutless worms symbiont microbial communities from Max Planck institute for Marine Microbiology, Germany - Inanidrilus exumae... | ecosystem: Host-associated > Annelida > Digestive... | reverse complement strand
AACGATAACATCTTCTGACGCACACCGACCAACCTTCCCATACACTGCGTTGAATGATCTATAAAAAGACTGTTTGGCGTTGCTATGAGAACATCTGTTTGCAGAGTCAGGGGTGAGAGGGCTTTTGCGGATGCAATGCTGGTTTATAAGATTCTGTTTGGTTTAATGAAGGTGAATGGAGATATTTTGTTTACGTTGAGGAATCAACCACATCTATCTGCGTAGCCATAGAGTGTTATGACCAAGTAGCGCAGCTCAATCACAATATTAGCAACGTTTTTTTTTTGTAATTGAGAGGCAAAATTGTGGAACAACCTGCCAGCGAGCACTACAGATTTTACCAGCCTACAAAAGTTCAGTAAATCACTTAAGAGTGACTAGCTTTTACAGTTTTGTAAAGTTAATTTATGTCACAAAAATTTTAACTATAAAGTATATTGCTTATTTTTAGTTTCGTTTTTATTGTGTATTTTATATTGAGTACTTTACTATGTGCATCGCGTGAATGTTATGCTATGATTGTAACGTGATCGGTCTGTCTGTCTGTCTGTCTGTCTGTCTGTCCGTCTGTCGTGTACCCTACAATAACGACTGAACCGATCGAGATGCCGTTTGGGACGCTGACTCGAACGGGCCTAAGGAACCAAGTGTTAGATGTGGGCTGAGATCTCCGCACGGATAGTGGAACTTTTGAGGGTGAGTCGATCCCATAGGGAACTATTGTAATAATGAGATGAAACCGTTTAAACGAAACGTTTACCGGCTGCAAACGATTGAACGATTCGTGCGTGGGAGCGATGCGGCCTTTTGTCAAATTGCTTCCACAAATTTACTTCGACCATTTGTTAGTATTATTATTACACTTTAGAGCACACGGTTATGAACATAAAAATTCAAAAGGTTGTTATAATTATTCTGTGATGAATAATTTTGTCAAGCTGCATGGCGGAGTTAACCTTTTCTCGCCGCTCAGGTGGTCCAGTAGACTCCGTTCAGCTGGAGTGAATTTCTGATATGATCGTATCTCACCTGTCAAGTCACAAAATCATCAGCAGCAGCAATCAATTAGCAGCAAAAGCTACGACAAGTCTCACCTGGGTGATGTTAGCAAGGCCAACACAACGACTAACCAAGGCCAAGGTCAACGACAGATACAAGAAATGACGGGCTATTTCCCCCACCAGCCACCTTCTTACATTAGTATCACTTCAATGTTTCTCTGTCTTACTCTGTTTCACTCTAAATATTTTAAACATTATTCTCGAGCAGCAGCATACCCTTGGACTCCCTAGTGGTGCTGGCGATCGTATGTTTGTTTGTTTCTTCGACCGAAAGCATCGCCAACAGCGTATCCTGGAAATGTCTTGACCAAGGTCAAGACTTTCTACCAGTAAGACCAGCGCTTGAGACTACAATGATTTAAATGCGACGAACATTGTATATCACCATCCCGGTAAAATGACAGGATATTTCATACCAGATTTCATATCGTCACATCTCAGATACACAAATTGCATTTGTCTGCTTGTTTGTCTGTCTGTCCGCTCTCATGTCCCAAAAACCGCACGTCCAAATTTCACCACATTTTCTGTACATGCTGCATATTGCTGTGGCGCGATCCTCCTTTGACGGCAATGTCGTGCGTAACGTAGGCCTACTTCCGGTTTTCAGGATGACGTGATGTTTTCATATATGGACCAAATAGGCCAGAATCAAAGACAATGCGTACGTTTTGTCTAATTCGCCAGGTGGCGGCACCGGGAGCAAAATCTACCGTCTCTTACTGCATATTTTTATTATGATTATTTCGCCCCTAGTAGGTGGGTGACGTATTGCAATCATCGTGTATGTGTGTCTGTTTGTCTGTCTTTCTGTCTGTCCGCTCGCATATATCTCAAAATCCACATGTCCAAATTTTACCAAATTTCTCAAAGTTTTACCTGTTGTCGTGATTCAGTCCTCCTGTGGCGGAAACGCAATACATTATGTACTTCCGTTTTTGTGAATGTCGTCAGTTTTTTCACATAATGGAGCGAATGGGCCAGAATCAATCAGTATGTTTCGCTTAGTTCGCCAGGTGGCGCCACCAAATGCGAAGTTGCTGCCTACGATTTTAGTTATTGTTAGTATTATTACCGCGCGACGCTATATCCTAGCGCGGTATACCCTGTCGTCATGTGTCTGTCTGTCCGTCCGTCTGCCCGTCTGTCCGACACAAATCGGCACTGTACCAAATCGGCTAAACATAGAATCACAAAGTAAGACCGTACTATAGCCCAGGTACTCTAGTTTTCTGACGCCAAAAATCGCGACGAAATTTCAACGGAGTCAACCTCAACGCGGGCGCCAAATAAAGGTGAAGTAGGTTAAAATCGGCGATTTTCGACTAATATCTCGCTATATCTCAAAAACGGTGCAGGATAGGGACATAGTTGCTATTGAAAGCTTATAGAAACTCGTATGCATTCTATCGAATAGTGCATATCTCCGGAACGGCTGAAGCGATAGTCGCCAAATGTTGTATGCAGGTAGATTATATCAAGTGCTGGTACTCATTTTACCGTCCCAAGGACGGTAGAAGGCTGAGTCGCCCTTAGCCGGTACTGTTTGGCGAACGCAGGCACGTATGTGTGTGAACGACTTGTCTACGACTGCGAAACGGAGATCGAACCCGCGCGTTCTAGATCGCTAGTCCAATGCCACACCATCACGCCAAACATTTTACGGCCTATATGGAATATTAAGTGTGTACGTTTGACATCATCGTGGGCTGCAGCAGCAGACTTGATGTTGTCAGCGAGCAACAGAGCCGACATCAACAAGAGACAGACGATGAACGATGTCCTCATCTTCTTCGTACCTGGTTCACATAACATTTACCACAGTCAATGAAAGGTCAAAGGTGTCATACTTCCAAAGGAACCTAGACCATGCCCTAATCTTGCCAACTCACTTGTGTTTTGTGTATAAAGGTCACGATCATGATAGTTCGTTTGGGATTGTAAGTAAGGGTCATGAGTAAAGGTCATTGTCTGCGCGTATGGGCGTGGTAACACAGTAACGCGGTCGGTCTGACCTCGATCCTCAATCGGAACATTTTCCGAGTTTTTAGTGGACTAGTCGCGCACAGCTGTGCACACAATTAAAGTATATATGTTTGCAGAATCCACAGTGTGGGCGTAGGCCTGATGCTATTATGCGCTTCTTGTGTCATTCGCTGTCATTCTGTCTGAACATGATATTACGTGGTCGGCGTACAAGCTACATACATCAAGATGTGTCACGTTGTGACGATAATTAGGTACTATACATAGACAGACGGTTACGTGGTTTCTTTATTCCTGTCTACGCCGCGGTTATTCTGGTCGCTATGATGCACACCCGGTTGTTAGCTACTGGAATTACCTGCCAGCCGACGTGGCTGATTTTAGTTCATTGCGTCATTTCCGGCAAACTATCACCCGAGTCGATTTCTCAGAATTTCTTGTTATTAATTAGTTTACAGTTTGTTCTTGTCAATATTGCATTGTCATTATTGTACTCCTTAAAGGGCAGCTGTTAGTGTTTTGCCTTGCTGTCCTGTCCTCATGTGCTTTGTTTTACTTGCTTTTATTGTAACTAATTTTTCTGGCAAAATAAATGATTGACTGATGTAAGGAAAAGAAACGTAAACATTTTGCAGCACGTGAAGTCAGATCGTTGATCTGGCGCAAGCATTAGGCTTAATATCATAAACAGATAGATTCAGGTTTATTTGAATAACGTGACTAATCTTCACCAGTTAACTTCGCAAAGTACGACATCACGCCGTACAACATGGAGATCGTATCGTGACCATAGATTACTGTGACGTCATTTCACCAAATAGGCTATTGTAGAGACTGTCTAACGTTGTACACCGTGTCTCGAAAAAGACACGTGACGTTTGATCATAACTTTTGCAAACATACGATATGATACGATACGCTACGATACGGTAGATTAACGTGCGCTAAAAAGCTGACGGGATGGCCAGCTTAATCTAGCGCACGGCACAGAAACGAAAAAATACGGGGAAAATAAAATCAAAAACCGAGTAGCTCAGAAGTATGGATTGCACACAAATGCAGTCATTTAGACGTATATTTTCGTTTAAAAGTTTTATAAACGTTCAGCAGTTTCGTTTAAACGAATAGTAAATTAAACGACGCGCGAATCCCTACTTGCTGGTAATGAGCACCTTCTTTTACTGCAGATGGGATTAATCCAAATAGATTGATGTGCGCCGCTTTTCGTCAATGACGCTAGGCGAGATTAGCTCGTTACCCAAACCGACAGCAGTCGAACGGGTTCGGTTTTCATCTCTATGTGTCTGTGTGTCTGTTTTTTCGGCACGATATCTCAAAAGCCGATGTAGCTAGAATCACGAAACTTGACACAGAAATGTTTATTCATTTTATTTTATTTAAAGAGAGAATACTAAGAAACCGGTCATTAACATGGCGTAAACGATGAATACACGTACAAATGAACATGTTGACGGACAGATAAACCAAATACAGAATACAAAATATAGCACAAAAGAATATGAACACTGAAATTGGTCTAGTTATTAACTAAAACATACAAGTATACGCCTAGTATACCTGATGATTTACTAATAAATGGCGTATTGTCCCTGGTTAACTTCGGACCATGTAGTCTTGAGTGGATATGTGATGTGATAGCGACCAGTCGGCAGCATTGCAGCCGGCTGCCGACGGTCAAAGTCCCGCTGTCGCCGTTATTGATTTTTACCGCGCGACGCTATGCTTGCGCGGTATATGCTGTCGTCGTGTGTCTGTCTGTCTGTCTGTCCGTCGGTCACAAGCCGGCACTGTGCCAAAACGACTAAACGTACGATCACGCAAACAACGGACTCTCTAGTTTTCTGATGCCAAAAATCTCGGCGAAATTCGAACGAGTTACCCTCTACCAAATGCTAGTATAGTTAACAAAATGCAACCGAAGACGTCATACTTTGCCCCGGTGCCGCCTGCGGATTTCAACCATAAGGCGATTTGCGAAGCCGATTATGAACTATGTGGCTGCAGTTCGAGAAGCGGATTTAAGATCGGCTTAGTGCGTATCGTTTGAGTGGATTAGCTAACCGACTTAGTTGTCGACGGCAAAGCGGATATAAACGTGGTCCATGATGGATAGCTAGCCGCTACTTTAAAAGTACCTTATCATGCCAGCGCTCCTGTTTCCTGCTACTGCTGCGCGTTTTTCTCCATTTCAAACTTTTAAAGCTACTGTAGATAGTTAAACTAAGTAGTTAAACACTTTATTGTCAAAGTAGTTAAATAATCAACTGCTGTGCGTGGTTATTTTCTGCATTTCATCCACGACGCGATGAAAATGACAACATCATAAACAAAAGTACTAACGTGATGAAGAATAGAAGCTAAAATGTATTGAAAACACATCAAACACGTCTCTCAAATTTGGTAATTTACAAATTGTAAACTCAGTACCTGTATATCATTCAAAGAAAGTATAATGACGAGAGCGCAAAGTATATGATTAAAGTAGCGTTCTCACTGCGACTGTCGACGGCACGTTACGACCGTCGACGGCCGTAACGCGCCGTCGACCACCGCAGTGAGAACGCTACTTTAGAGTACAATGCGCCCCTGGTGGGGTGCGAAATATTGCGACCAACGTGTTTGTGTGCATGTATGTCTGTATGTCTGTCTGTCTGTTTGTCTGTCAGCTCGTGTAATAAAATCCACCACGTCCAAAACTTTATCGAAATTCTCCGTACATGTTACCTGCGTCCGTAGCTCGGTCCTCCTCTGGTCACAATGCAATACGTTATGTACCTCCGGTTTTGTATATGATGTCATGTTTTGCATATTATTTTGTTCTTGCCAACAATGTTCGCAGCGGTCACTGCGGAAGGCCTGGGCAAGTATGACATCAACGCACGCGGGGGCGAAGTCTGCAACGTTACGATACGCGCATGCGATATATTTTACGTGCGCTCAACGGCTGACGATATTGCCAGCCTAGTCGAGCGCACGGCACAGAAACGAAAGAATAAGAAAAACTAATAACAAAAACCGAGTAGCTCATAAGACCGTTAGATAGAGAAATGATGTAGCTACAACTTTGCCGCTAGAAGTTTTCACACAAAAGACCTTGTAGCTCACTTCTTTCGACAGAAGTTGAATTTTACTGGCAAAAACAGCAACATCGCGTTTTGTGCCACCCTTTTCGCGACTTACAAATACGAAATAATTCTGTAATTCTGTGTTCAAACGACAGACTCGCAATAATATTCTTTCAAAAAACATATTTGAGCAGTTTACCGGATAAAAAATGGATAAATCTGCGCTTCTTTTGCACTTCTGCATATTTCTGCATTACTTACTTACCAGTCTCCTATGTTCTCCACTGCTGGTGGGTATCGGGTAATTATATAGATAGCTCATCACAAACCTTTGGTGGTCGGCCTTTGCCCGTATCTGCGGTGAGACCTTAAAGTGCTTCCCATCCATACTTCCGAGCTGGATTTAAAGGAAAGGGCAGAAAGGGGCGGGAAGTGACGTGCCCGTGGTTGATGCCAGTGGTGGCTTGTGTGCGTATTCATACAAATGAAACTCGCGTAATGGAACATTGCTGTGACAGAATATCGCCGAAGGCGACGGCGTGAAGAAAGGGAACAGGATTGAGTGACAGATTGTAAACAAACTTGTCACTGCCACTCGGCCCCGCCGCCCCGCGGTGACATAATTGACACGATGTGGCTATACGTCACGTCACCGTGGTTTCGAGGTGACCTGATCGATGAGATGAAAAATGAACGCTTCCTGTGTCAGACAATGACGGATGATCTGCCGTATCTGTCAGCAACAGCTACAGTATCAGCCACGAACGGCCCGAATGAACAATTACTCGAACTGTTTGCAACTACATTACTCCGAAGCCGCGGTGTACAGAGTAGATTAGCCGCATCATGTTGTACGTGTCGCACAACAACTAACAAGATGCAGTCGGAGACGGCAAACTTCGCCCCGGTACCGCCAGCTGGCGAACTTGACGAAACATAATGAATGCGTTTTTTCTCTCAGTCAGACCTCTCTAGATCGATACCGTCTGGCCGTTTTTTTTCTACGTCCGAGCGATTCGCTCCGCGTTTTTAACTCCAGACGAGATCAGTCCGATCGCTCCGACTTTGCTCTGACCAAAACGTATCACGAAACTGGACGGCTTGCCACGGCCATTTGTTTTTTTTTGCGCGGTTAAATGCAGAATGGGAATTTATGGAAAAAGCGTGTATATGCAATGTTTTGGAAGGATTTTGTAATGTTTATAAAACTGTCTTTGGTATTCTAGCTTTCCGTAATCCGTATATAGTTTGAAATTTGATATCACATTAACTAGCTATAACTTGAAGAGTTACACAACGATTAAATTATTTTGCAGCTGTTCACCGTGTCTGTTTTTCCTATATTCGAAATTTTAACTATGACTATAATTCTGGTGCACAGTATGAATCACCGTACAATATTTCTTCGTGATCGTTCGAACCGTTGCTTAGACTTGCCGATTTGTGACTTTCAAAATAAATATCGTCTGCCCGCCATCTTGTATTTTTAAATGAAAAATTTTGTAGGACGTTTTGATGCAGGGGGTCAAAGTACGTCACCTGTCAAATTTCCTGGCGATGGGTGAAACCGCTGCTTAGCTATTGCGACTGCAATTTAACAGTCTTCAAGATGGCGTCCGTCCGCCATCTTGGATTTTTTACGCTTATTTATTTTAACGAACTTATCGCCTGCGACGCATAGGATACGACACGTTCGTAATGTTAAGCGCGTGCGCTGAATAGCTGACGGGCAGCCAGGCTAATTTACTGCACGGGACTAAACAAGATAAATAAGGACAATAAACACAAACAAAGAAAACGAGTTACTCGGAAAAAAGTTTGTGTAATAGTCCGTTGAGGCAGCAAGCTTCGCAAGCTTTCAAAACTGGTCATCGTAACGAACAACCGGCGAATTGACTCTATGGCGATGTGCTGGACAAGTAATATCACCGTTTTGATTTTTGCTGTTTTAATAATGTGCGACATAACCACTGTCGTCCTTGCAAGTCGTTTTAAACTGTTAAGTTTTTTTACATTAATATATATTTGCGGCAAAACAACAAAACAGACATACTACACATTAGCAGATCATCGAAGCATCTTGACTTTCCTGTGCAATGATATTTGTGCAAATATCTTCGTTCCGCTGTTACAGCCATACGCATGTTATTATGCTCATCTGACTCCGTAATGGCGCTAATGTGTTATTAAGTAAACGTGCAATATTTAGGTTAATGTTGCAGTTTTGGCTGCGAATAGGTCTTATTTTATCTATTGTAAACGCAACTAATGCAGCACAAAAATGCAAAAATGCAGGAAGCATAATGCCAGCCTATAAAACCAATATTGCTTCCGCACTATATGACGAATAATCACATTGGCGAGCGCTCATAACTCATCAATTGTCCACGAAGAGAAGGTCTGTAGGTTGTGGCAAACGCAACGTAGCAACTTTGGACCTTTAATGAATAGATTATATACGATACGATACGATACGGTAGATTTACGTGCGCGCAAAAGCTGACGAGATGGCCAGCTTAATCTAGCGCACGGCACAGAAACGAAAAATAAGAAGAAGAAAAATAAAAACAAAAACCGAGTAGCTCAGAACACTGTGATTCATTCGATGCTGGAGTAAGTACGTTATTATTTAATTCATTACGCATCATCACCACCGCACACTTAAAGACAGAAATGAGCAACTCGCGGTAATCCCCACGTGTCCATTGAGTCTATGGGATTTCCCTGGGAACGGGAATTAATAATACCGCAAGCTGGAATGGAAAAGTGAATGGGGACGATTTTTTTCTGAAATGGAAAGGAATGGAAATGTTATTGACTTTAACATTTCCCGTGTAACAATATTCGTCCACGGCAGTTGTTTTGCGATATTTAGGTTCTTTTTATCCATTTTTTCTGTTGGGTATGTCTCTTGCTATAACCTGATAGTAATCACGTTTCAGATAAGTGGCATTGTCTAACACAGAAACACAACGACTGCATTAATTGTGTTCGTCAATTCTATTTGAAATGAGAGGCGAGGGATAGCTACAGTTATTCAAATTGGGATGGGAATAAGAGTAGGCCTAAATCTAAACATAATTGGAAATTAGAATGTCGCTGGATTGGACGAAAATCGACGTATACTAATTTCATTTCTGCTTATCTCTACTTGAAGCATTATTGAGGCGACCAACGACTGGAAAGGAGCTCAATGCGGTCAATTTACGGCCATTATTCAAATCTAGCGCTCTCCAAGGTGTCTTTGAGCAAATAAATGTCTCCCACTTTGCTGCTCAAGGGACCGAAGGCACTGAAGAAACATTTCAGTCGAGGAGAAAATCTCTCTCGGTGTCGTAAATTCCCGGCATGCAGCAGGCCGCGATTGTTGTACTGCAACTAAGCGACATTGAGAGTAAAAAGTTACTTTCAGTTTTTATTCCGTGTTTCCATACTGCCGTGCAATCGTATGTTTTATATTTAGCTCGCCCCGCCTGCCAATGTTATACTTTCTTTCGTTTTAACGGTCCATGACTCTTGGAGACCAATTATCTCCGAACGTCGGGCCGAAATGAGCGCTGGCCGCGTCGCATCCTGCCCTCCGGTGAGTCACAGTGAGTATTCTGACGGGACAGACGGACGGACGCCAGACCGTTAGACTACGCTTTCCGCTAGACGCGGCCAGCGTACAAATTGGCCAAATAAACAAAGCTCACTGAACGAAAATGTCTAGTACACGAACAGTGTGCATTGGCAAATACATAGGCTGTACGTCCGTCATATACATCTTAGATTGAGTCTGTTGGAGTTTTACTTACTTGACCCTTAAAGATAGACCTGTATCTATGGTCCCGACCTAGGCTTACTGCTGAATAGGCCCAGGGGTTGAGGCTAACAAGTATTTTTGGAGTCGCGTAGGCCTACTTTTCCGAGTACGTTAGCGAGAACTTCCGTGCTTGTTAATTCCGGAAGTTCTTTAACGGAAGCTCAAAAAAACGTATACTGCAGTCGTCCTTTGTCCTGTCCGAAGGTGGGTTCAGACAAGACGCGCGTAACCGTCAAAATGATAGCAGACTGATTTCAATAAATGTGTTCACACAGCACGCGGTGCCGTGCGGCGCGCCTTGACGCACAGAATTTACTGTCATTGGTGCCGCGTCGTGTGTGAACGCCCATTAAGCTAAAGAGATGGCACCCCCCCCCCTTCGCTGCCTAAAATAGACTCTTTTAACGTTTGCAATCAAGCGTCTGCCCTTATCATGTGACGCCGCTGCATGGGCCAATCCAATTCGCAATTCATCGGGGTGTTAGGCACGTCGGGTACATGTTTCCCCCAAAATTACCCCTTCCCCTTCGGGATCGTCACCCCACGTAACACACTGTTCCTCGGGCCAAGCCCACTCATCATCCCAAACAGCATCTCGATTGGTACAGCCGTTTTTGTATGGGTCCCGAATGCTATGCTGTACAATGCATTGTCAGTGGGATAGAAAACCCCAAAAACTGCCCCTTCCCTTGGGATTTCGTCACCCTGCCGGAAGAGAACCGAGCCACAGCCATAGGCAACACGCACAAAAATGGGTAAAGATCGCGCTTATGGTTCAGGAGATATCCTCAGACAAACAGACAGACACGCACACGCAGACATGCTCATCACAATACTTCGCAAATATGGAGGGCATTTTTGGCCCACACTGTATAGTACCCACGGCAGTCCTACTGCTGAAGCTGGACGCTCGAAGGCATCTCCGCATCCCTGGGTGATGGCATCGGTGATGCTAATGCATTGCAAGCAAAAGATGTACGAGTTTTCGACGAATGCAAATTCTAATCGTAGCGGTTTGTCGTCGTAATGCACTGACCGCGCTGGTCCCTTGTGAATGTCGATGATTTCCAGCTTCATCCGTTACGCGAGCATGCCACTGTCCCGATCGCAAATAAGTAAGTAAATAAGTAAGTAAGAAGTCATCATCAACGTGGTTTGTGAACTTTTTCCCGCTCGGTAGACAAAATCGATGTAAAAACGATCAAACGATAAACGTCTAAATCATAAAAAGTGAAAAAATTTTTAAAAAGTTGATAAACGTTGTAGAAACTCATAACTTCATTGTCTTCAACTCTAATGCATATGATGTCACGATACAAAATAAATCACATTCAGCTAAGAGATTGGTTTACCGCTTTGCTCTGGATAGTCGCCCCGCGTCAGCTCGAAGGATTATGTATAGGACAATATCTTGTATCCGATATTACATCCTATAGACGGCCATGGCCTTAACGCACCATTGTGAAGGCGTGAGGCAGATAAAGTTGCTTTTAATAACAACAATTATTATCCGCTTGTCTGGTTTTCCATTAGCATTGTTCGATCTGACATTTTGTCTAGAGGCTGGCGCAAAAAGGCATGTCCATCGTGTCTCGGTACTCTTAGCCTACCAGTAGGCCTAACTTCACCAAATGCTGACCGATTTTCAACCTTTTTCAGTCTGGGACTTAGTAAATTATAGCAATAAATTTTGTAATAAAGTCGTTACCGGTATTGAAGATCCAATCACATCTTAAGCGTGTTGCTACACTATTTTGTGAAATACTTTTGGGACCTTCACGACTCGCGTTAGATGATGGTCAAGTATTTTTGTGCCGCGCTGTATGTATAAAGGATTTCCTGAAGTTGCTCAGCCGTTATTCCTATAATCAGGCGCTAATGTACTGCACGCTGTCTAATGCACTCGTCCATTTATGAATGCACGCCTAGCGTCAATAATTGTGACCTATTTGCAGCGTAGCAAGCTTGTTGTAATGGTACTGTTATAATTTTTATGACGCTCGCGTTTGCGCTATGTATTACAAACTCTGTCACCCAATGACAGCAAAACGTCATGTCCTGCCGATCGCCAGCTTGCTGTTTTCCGGTTGAATTAGGCGATGATACACGTTTATTCGCCAAATAAATCAGTAAGACTGACAGAGAGACAGATTATATACACAAGAACAACACAGCATAACATGTACAGCAACCAAACAGTGACACAGTACTGTTCTCAAATGCCTTCCAATCACTTTTAATAGCCTCTCTCTTTAACATAGACGAGGTCCTAAGTACACAATCATTTAACAAGAACTCATCAGGAGATGAGATAGCAAACGTCAACTTTTTACGACGATATGGCACGTACGTACTTCAAAATACTAAAAAAGAGAACCTACTTCGTTTAACCAATTAGACGATAGCTAGCCAA
>Ga0209780_1002999_pt1 | contig 12353 bp, 10 predicted proteins | sample WorMetexBAHAMAS2_FD_187384 | JGI IMG/M metagenome (GOLD analysis project Ga0209780, IMG submission 187384) | Marine gutless worms symbiont microbial communities from Max Planck institute for Marine Microbiology, Germany - Inanidrilus exumae... | ecosystem: Host-associated > Annelida > Digestive... | reverse complement strand
ACACAAACTCTGCTTAAAGGAATAGTTTGCATCTAGTCGCGGCTACGTTATGTTATAGTTAGAAGGGGGTCTGGTCTGGTCCTTCCAAATATTATGGATACTTTCTTCCAAATGAAATAATTTCTTTCGGGCTTTGAGGAGATGTATGATAACCTTTATTCATCATGGCAGAGTTATAATAAAACGAAAGTAATAAGAGAAATAACTAAACCTTAAATTAACTATAATCTGTCTCGGCGCCTTCAAATTTTTCTCTGCGTCTGTGTGTCTGTGTGTCTGTGTGTCTCTCTGTGGGTCTCTGTATCAAGCATTGTGTTGGCAAAATTAGTCACAAATTAGTATGATTTTTAAATAAAACATGGAAAAAAGTTCACATTGGTATAGACTATACATTCAGTTACATCTTGGAGTTGGCTTCGCAAAAATTGGGTTCGGCACCGCATTTTCATTTCTTTGATGATGTGCTGCATAGTAATAACTAGTCTTTAAGGCCGTAGCCTAAGGGCACTTTTATCTGGACGTGTTTAAGGCACTAAAATATCATGAAATTATGTTACACTAGAACGTCCTGACTCGAGGTCGCACCGACCAGTTTAGTAACATTTTCATCCTGTTACTATAAACTTTGACCTTGACCTTCGGCCTTGATCTAGATATGGTCATAATGAACCAGTTTGCTAGTTAGTGCACACAGAGACAGACACACATACTCGATTGACTGCTCCAGCTGGACTACTAAAGTGGTCATTAAATATGTTTGACTATTATAACCGCTGCTGTCTTTTTCTGGTAAATGATAAGACTAATGTTCGGCACGATGATGGTAGTCAGCTCCGTTACGTTGAGTGATATATTGCGGCGAGTCTAATGCCCATGACATACGTACCAGAAACCGGTACCAGATTCTGGTACCAGATAGAACATGTTCTATTCAACGCTTGAATCTGGTAATCACGTGATATAATAATGACGTCTGATTGGTCAGTGAGAGTCGCTGTTGTTTGTTTTTTGTTCGTGTTGTGAATTGTTATCGTTTGTACATAAATTATTCTAAATTATTTAAGTTATTTGTAATAATGTAATAAACAATTAGTACCATTGCACAAACTGCAGCAATTTCGTCTTCGTCGTCTGCCATTTTCTTGCTGGTACCGGAAATCTTGCAAATGGTACAAAAAACTGGTGCCAAGTTCTGGTACCAGTTTTCTGGTACTAGAATCTGGTGCCGGTTTTTGATATGTATGTCATAAGGGCATAAGGCTACTAATCGTAGTGATAATTTGGGGATTGTTTGATGCTCCATCAAACATATTTGTAAGCGTTCTGAAAGTCCATACAACGGAAGTAAAATCAGAAGCAACGCTGAAGTGTTATCGGTCACAGTTCTTTATAATACTTTCAATACCAAGCCAAGAGATTGGCTGGGATGGAGTCTCCGAAATGCCCTTTGAGGTGGGACGAAAAACCTTAACTCAGTCAGTCCCTATGATACGGCAGATGCAGAAGGTGAATATTATTATCCAGCAGATGTATAGGCTACATCAAAATCCTTAGTTGCGAGGGAAGTGAATGCATAAATGAATACGGTTAAAAGGAACAGTGATCTGTGCGAAAACGGGACGAAGTGGCAGCTGCGGTATTCGGCGCGTGAACTTGACTGTGACCTTGACCGTGACCTTGGCTGGGCGGACTCAAGTCGACGGAGAATTACGACCGAGTCACTTCGGTCGGTGCCCGCGGCGACTGAACGACGCCATCTGACCGCACGTCAACCCGGCCTCCGACCGTCTCGACGGAGGCCGTGACGGGCGAGGTCGAGCGTCGTCGACCCCGGCGGAACGAGGGATCTCGAGGGTCCCGACCGGTCACGTCGCCGTCGCCGAACTGCGGGTCACGACACGTCATTCAAGCCGCGCATGCAGCGACTCGCGATCGTTCGTGTTCGCGCCACGAATGTGAACCGCAAAAGCAAAGAACGGAGCTGAAAAGCAATGACTCTCCACCGCCATAGACCAGGCCAAAAAGTCGACGTGCTACCTGTGGCCGTGGCTCGGTCCTCCTTTGACTTGACGGCAATGCAACTCGTTATGTACTGCGGTTTCGAGGATGACATCGTGTTTACACATAAAATGTTTTGCTTTTTGTATTGCATTTCTTTGTATTTGTTTTGTATTGCTACCATATCATGGTGAATTTAGTTATATATAGTGACAGTTGTTCGGGCATACGTTTTCCGTGAAAAAAATGGAGAGGGTCCCAAAAATACATGTAAATCCGGCGTTATGATTATGAATAGTAGCACTAGTGCGACAAAAGTCCACTCATGACAGTTGCACTGATCACCATCGGCTCGTCTCTGAGGTTATAGTACTAATTAGAAGAAGCCAGCACTCACAAGAGTGCAAAGACCCACGCCAGCAACGTTTTGTGACTTGTGACCGTGACCTCAAAATAAATGGGTTTCCAGGACAAGTTTGGTGATGATATCTGCATCGGTTTTTGAGATACCGCGCGAAAAAAACAGCGACTGCAGTCGGCGTGGGTAATGAAAAAAGAGAAAAGAAAAAGATGCAGTGATTAATACGTAATATTGGCGACATTGTTCCTTATTTCTCGCTAAATTTTGTCTTTCGTACTGCACACAAAATGTTTATCTCAGTTTATACGGGCGCATTTGAACGATTTTATAGCACACTGGACTTCTGCGTCATCAATTTCAACAGTGACAGTTAGCCGTCCGTTCTATTTCGTCAGTACTCTGCGAATCAGTCTGGGACAGACGTCGGCGCCATGCATTTAGCATCGCAAGCCTAGCTAGTCTCATGTTGCGTCGAGTGACTAGTCGAGAAGTCAGCGTGAACCAGCATCCGCAGCTTCCGTTCCGTACAGCCTAGCCGTCGTAAATCTGTCTTCAGACACTTTACACTGGCAGTGTCGGGCCCGTCAACCGATTGTCGCTGCAGTGCTCGGCTTGCAGCAGAACGAGACAGCGCTCGGTAGAGCGCATACCTCCGCCACAGTGTTGTTACCGATATTAACCCTAATCGTAACCTTCCTAAAATTTAATCAACCCCTCTCTGGTCCACGACTTACACATTTCCCAAATTTAATGAAAATCCACTGGTAACTTTTCGAGTTATCCTGTGTGACGCTATGTTAGCGCAGTATTAGCTATGACCCATGTGTTCGTCTGTCTGTCTGTCCGTCCGTCACAAGCCGGTATTGTATCGAAACGGCTGAACTGATCGAGCTCGTTGTTGGCGTAGAGACTATTCTAGGTTTATGCTACATTGTGTTGGAAGGGAATTCGAAAGTCTCCTAAAATAAGGATACTTCCCTTGCGAACTTTGTCTCAAACTCTGAACTTAATCTGAATTTTGCAACTGCACGTCGACCGTTGCAACTGTTGTCAACTTCAGTGGACGCTCAGTGCGATAAACTGGCGACTGTCGTTGGTCGCCAGTTTATAGTTTATCACACTGAGCGTCCACCTTTGTGTACAACACTATGGGCGTAACCGCGTGGCACAGGTCTGTCTGCGGCAGTTGGGACTTGTTGGCAAAAGTTTCCATTTAGAAAAGGAATTGCCACAGTACACTGGATCGTTGAGTTTGTTCGTAAAACAATGCAAGTTACAGCGTCAAATTCGTATGCATGATTTCGCTGTCCCTTAATTTCACGTGGCAGTCACGATTTCAGCTGACTGCTCATCAAACTTTATCACTGAGCATGATACAAGTCACACATGTGAAGTGGGTACAGTCGATGTGATATTTCAGCCATAATGTCACAACTGAAAGTTTCGACGATTCCCTTTATTTGCAAACAAACAACGAAATGACCACTTGTGCTATATCCAGTACTATTAAATACTTCGCTTTACGAACTTTACACTGGCAAAAAGAAATCGTTAGGCTGACGTTAATTCATTTATACGCATTAAATTTTACAGCAAAGATGACGGGAAAAAGTAGCCAATCAAGAAAGGTATACGACCCCGGTGTGATATGCGGCCTCCCGGCGCTTTCAAGATGGCGCTTATATCTTTTGAAGCGTCATAACCTTGACCTTAACCTCAGACTCTGCGTATTCGTCTCGTAAATTCTTGACGTGTGACTTTTCGCTCGCGAGCTATATTTCAACCGAGTAATACTGTATGGTCATTTGTTCATCAGTTATGACGCGTTTCGTATCGCAGCTTTGTCATTTGACAACGACGATCTTTGACCTTTTGACCTTTGCTGCATGAGCTAAATCAATCTTGAACTTCTTGCAACATTTTAACGACGCTTTAGCGGCCGTGTTATGCACTGGGTCAGTTGTGTGTTTGTTCTTATGATAACTGTCGAACGAAATGATATTTGACCTAGATATTTTGCATGGTGGTTCAACTTGACCTTATCTAGGTCATGTTCATATGTCAAGGTCATAAATTAAAGTTCAAGCTCACAGGAGGAAAATGTTCCTTTTTCGGCTGAAAGTGAATGGGTGAAACTGAGAAAACCGTTCCGGCAACGTGGAGGAAAAGCAGACCTGAACTGGAAACTGCAATATTATATGATAGCATGCGTGTATTTCAAACATTTGATATTTCTGAACACTGTAACACGATATTCAAGACTGCTGCATTGCTACAGCACTGGAGATCTTTTGGCCTTTTGACACGATAACGAAGAAAAATCGAGAACTAGCACAGTACATCATTAAAGAACTGCTGAATAACAGCGTACACTGCCATACAGTAATTTAAAGTCTTCATCTGCCCATAACTACACGCCGAGTTTAGGAGTCACAGAAAGTGTATCGAGTGACAACCGTAAAATTTAACAAAGTGTCGAACAAAAACGCTTCCTTTAATTATAAGTTATAACGTGTACATTTTAATCTAGGAATTCCTCATTCTTTCTCACTAACTGTTAAAATAATAACGCTATAACAAACGTGCGATTGTCATATCACGCGAATGAATATTGACGTGCGCCATAATGAAACAAAATTAATACTGAAACGCTACATTAGGCCTATTCGTGTACGATTCACTAACAATTATGACGGACAGAAGGAGTTCGTATATGAAGCATAACCGTTTGAAATGACCTACTATGTGTCAAATACGATGTCCAACCCAACTCACTCACTCCAACGTAAGCAATAAAAATGTTTTTATTAACTATATAATTATATTTGATGAAGACTATCTTTAAAACAGTAATATTGGCGAATTACTCGTACGAATTAACACACTGCAACGCCGCGACTCGACGATCAAATCGCACACTTCTGACACTTCTGGACGACACGAACAGGTTGTCTGTTCACGACAACGCGCTTATTTATTACAGATTTACGACCGCGAATACGTTATCGGGACGCGAGAGTCGTCGACTAGTTCAAACGAATACAGTATACACGCAAACGACGAGACACTGCGATGCCGCGGTGCGAATTCGTCGAGGAACAGAACAGCGCAATCACATGGGCGATGACGACGACGCATAGCGCTTTTTGTACAGATTCGAGGAACGTGGTCCGTCGTCGCAGCAGTGCTGGCTGGTGGAAGACGGGCCACTCGGATGCTGTGCCGGAGACGAGTGCATGAAACGCAATGGCGTGGCTACAAAGGGTTCAGATGGTTCTACAAACCAGCCCTCCGACCCCCAGGGGCGAGCCGCCACTCCCAGACCCAAGGCTCAAGCGACACCAAAGAAAAAATATTGGCCAACCGAACAAAACAAGATGAACAACGCGCAGTATCTCCGAAAAAAAACGTTAACGCATTAAAACCTTTTAGGCTGCATCGCCTGTATGCAGTGCATAGATGCGGCCTATTGCTACAGATGTCGCAAGGAGCGTGGACTGTGTGTCTGTCCAGCTACGTTTTGCGCACACGTGTGCATGAGCTGTGCATAAATGGCTGAACCGATCGAGATGCCGTTCGGGGGACAGACTCAAGTGGGGTAAAGGAACCATGTATTAGAAGGGGGTCCAGATCGGATGAATACATTCGTTGCCGCAAACAGTGACAAGAGACAAGACGACGATGCGGCCTTTTGTCAAATTACTTTGGACGCTGTGTTCGGTATTAATTTCGAACGTTGCCCGTGCGACACTGCATTTCAGCCCTCAAATCAAACCCTTAAGCCTATTGGACTATGCGCTGGTGAGTCGTGGTGGTGTGCAGTATCTATGGCCTCATCCCTGATGCTGAAGCTGAACCCTCAAGCCATCGCTTCACCACTGCTGAAACGGCGAACTCGAACCGACTTGCTGCTATGCAGTCACCGAACACCACGATTGAAGATGACGGTGTGAGTGGCGCGGTTGGCTCTCCCAGCCCAATTCATATCTGGGATCAATTGACTACGTTGTCGCTAAGGTGTCGACCCTGTGAAGATGCGCGGACAGAGCAGGTGCGCGCCGTGACGTCATTGAATGGCGTGCATGTACGGCCAGCTGAACGAGCCGCCGCTGAGCAGCATGTCGCGGATGAGCGTCTCGATCGGCGTCTTGCCGACGAGCCGCACGAAGAACATCTGCTCGATGACCTGCGCCGACACGGTCCGTAGAGACGGTAGTCGCAGCAGCAGCTTGCCGAAGCGCGTCGGCTGTCCGGGGTACTGCGTACGGACGTAGTCCTCGAGAGCGCACTGTGACTTCTCCTGCAGGCTCTCGACGTGCGCCGCGTCGCACAGACCACACGCATCTGCAGACGCACAAATACGACGTTGAAAATCGACGAGAGGCAGACCCGCAATCATCATCATCATCATTATTTACCCACAACAGTAATGGAAACACACACACACATACGCAGCTAACGAATGAAAGAACTGGACGACTGCTCTTATGTATTCACCATAGTGGAAGAAAAACAACAACACGAGAGAAAATGCCAAAAAAACAAATTTAAAAAGAACTTAGTTAAACTTAACTAAAAACAGGCCACAAAACAACTGAGAATGTACCAATAATGTCTTACATGAACCAGTTCAATATCAAACAATAACTTCTGCATTATAGCTGCCCAGAAGTTAAACATCGATTTACATCTAATAAAGTGACCATAGTCAAATAATAATAAACAAATGAGCATAAACTACGCACCAAACGGGATGATGGTCTGCTAAAATTAAATCAGGCGACGCAGTTTTGCCGTATTTCTCTGTTTCTGTACGTGTGTCAAAAATCCAATACATATGCTCATTGCCCGCGATTTCCCATAAAGCACGACATTGTTCGTACTACTGGGAAGAGCGAGTGATAGCGATTGCACTGATAATAGACGGCATTACACGCACCGCTGGAAGTTTTGCCAGTTCTGACTGGCATTGTTTGACAAACCAGAAGAGGATTGGGACCAGATGACTCTACGAACTACGCTACACTAGGGGTGAAGGGCTGGTGTGGTTTATTGGAGCGGTAGTGTGTTTGCTAGCTGCATGCCGCGGGTCCAATTGTACGTCAACGCGTGCAATGGATGGCCGCAATTTGCACTGCAGCACCATTGGCTCTTGCCAATCAACTGCCACTTCCTACGATTGTACAGCGCGGCTGGTCGCGGCATTGCCGCTGTATATAAGTAGCGCTATAGAAGAATCCGACCTTTACCCTTTTTACCTTTATACCACGTCCCCATGCGTAGTAAGTTCGGCAAGCGCGCGTTTTCCTGCGCAAGATCAGCAACTTAATTCGAACTCTTTACCTGCCGATCTACGAGGAATACACGAGACCGCAGCCTTCAGGAGACTGAGTTGGTTTATATACAGACCCATTAGGCAAAGAAGGGGGATTAGCATCAGTGAAAAATTGGCCGACCGATGTCATGCAACTGTATGTCTGTAAATAGGCCGATCATCATTTTTATTATTATCTTTTGTTTTGTTTTATTATCTTATTATTTTCTATGTTGTACTGCTGTCTTTATGACGAAATAAAGATGTGTGATACAACAATTGGCGCATAAGTGCAGCAGTGAACTGTCAAGTGAGCGAAGTGTCAATTTTCACGGATTGGTTTACAGTCGCATGCAAATGACCGCGCAACGGCGATTATGCTCGCGACCACCGACGATGCGGTGGGCGAGACACGAGCGTGGAGAGGGCGTCGATGGGTCATTCCCCGCCGGACGATGCCAGTAGCCAGGTCAAACTGAGCGGCGTTCATCGTAGTACATACGGTGAAACGTGCCGAGCGCCGCGGTCGCCGTATTAGCCACGGAAAACCAAACCACGGCGGACCGGCCTACCGACCGCCGGAGGAGACGTAGACTGTCGGTTACAGAGGCGGGCAGGCAGGTATGTAGGTAGCTGGAAGGATGGATTACCGCGCCGTACGGTCGACATACGCACACGAGCGTGAGCGTACTCGGAGTCAACCGGCGTATAACCCTGTCTCGGACTGATGGATATATATAGTGGCAACAACAGACGTCAAGAACGTTACCCGCCCCGCGGCAACATTTACTGGAGTCCCGTCACGTTTCCGACGTAAATTACGTCGAGCTTTAACTCGGTTCAGTGAGATGTCTGAGACGGATAGCTAGCGACTTTTTAGGTTTTTCAGTGACTGGAAAAAGAATAGGCCTGCTATACTGCAAACACAGCAACAGCTGGTAGAGTGTATTTATACATCAAAGAAACATCCGTTTTTAGGAATGCGCATATATGATCTCAATTACACGCAAACAGCAAAACAAAAGGTTGAAAATGTAAAACAGTAAATTAGCCCCGTACGGGACCGACGGTCTTGGCAACTGACGTTTCTGTCAATTTCAAAGTCACTTGACACAAAAACTAAGACAAATATCAAAAATCCGACCCGATCAAATTTAGATATTGCACCATGGTTTAAGAATCAGTGGTCAGTTGCCAGCTCCCATTGTAAATGGCGAAGGAGATAGCGTTTGAATATGGCCTGATTTCCAACTTTGAAAAGCTCATGACCTTGATCTTGACCTCGGATCGGATCATACTGCATACTGTCGTGCATCACTCATCGATCTCTACCTACGTGCCAGATTTTATTGAAATCGAAGAAACTTTTTGTGGGCGGACGCCGTACGGACGTATACGTGCCATAGACGCGAGGCTGAACCGTTAGCATTTGGACTATTTGTGTAAATTCTGACGACAATACACGCGGGCTGCGTGCATGCAGTTCGGCTGCAGTGACAGACGGCAACAACAGTACGTATCGCTCTTTGCTCACCGGAGCTAAACAGGACGATAGCTTTGAGGCAGCTGTATTCGGCCGAGTCGACCCGCAGAGCTTTGAGCTTTTCCACCTGGTCCTGAAACACGCGGATGTGGTCCATGAAGGCGACTACTCGGTCGGCGGCCATCGGACTGGCGTGGAGGCCGGCGGCAGCGAGCAGCGGAGCGACGTGGAGCGGCATCGAACACTGGGCGGCGTTGAGGACGAACAGTTCACTCCAGGCCAACCGCAACAGCGCCACCTGACGGTAACAAACCACCACAGACGTCATGCAGTCATCACCAGTGGCGTTTCTACGTGGGGGCACCCTCAGAATTTGGGCTTGCCCCAGGTTGTCTCCACTTTTCATACAATCGGCCTATAACGTGCCATATACAACGGGGGTAGTTGCTCCACAAGTTCCCCCACATTTATGTTGGCCCCAAAATACCCCCACTTTTTGAGTGCTAGAAACGCCAATGATCATCACCATCGCCGTCGTCGTAACTATTATTACTTCACGCAACGATACCGTACCACACGCTAAGCGTGTTATGAAAACTGAAAATCCGACAGCCAGGCAGTTTGATCTACAGCACGGAAACTAAAACAACAAGTTGTCAAAGATTTCTGACGAAAGACCGCATCATGACTCCTGTTGTTACTGAAGACTGAATGATGGCATATTGCCTTTTTTTGCGTACACCGCAACAGAGACTGCCAATGCTTTTCAACTGGTCGGACATCCCCCAAAATTGCCCTCCCAGTTTCAGTGGAGATACCTCGACCCCCGTCTATGGTTCTTCGAGCCCACGCGAGTCAGCTCCGCAAATGGCATCTCGATCAGTTTAGCCGTTTTTGCACGGTTCACGAACGTCATCAACAGACAGACAGACAAACAGATAGACCACGCTACTCCGTCTGTAGCACTAGGCTTACAAGCTGTTGCAAAAGCCAACAGCCAGAGTAATGGGAATGGCCGAATTTCAAAACCCCTAAACGGATTTCGATGAAACTTGTAATATATAACTATGTCGAGTTTACGATCACACGTGCAAATCCATGTGGCACTGCGACACGGTGGGTGGTCTAGGTGAACACGTCACTTGTCACGTGTCTTGGTTTCTTAGTCGAGTTTTTCCTTTTACTTTATTCTTAGGATCGCGTCCGTGCAGCACGCATACATGGAATCGGAGGACTTTAACGATCTATACGTCATATGACGTGTTTCCAAGAAAGTAAATGTCTGTTATGGGAGTGATGTTGATATTGCTCCCCGTTTTGAAGGAAAATCCCCAAATCCCCATTCTGGGGGCGTGAATATGCATTTTCAGGCCTAACGCGCAAAATATTAAAACTTGCATATTATCGAAACAATACTGCACCGATTCCAACCAAATTTTGCACAGTGACAAAGACGAACCAGATACTCTTCGCGGAGGTTCCAAACACGCGTATTACAAATCCAAGATGGCGGACGGTCGCCATTTTGAAAACCGTTAAATCGCTATATCTCAGCAACGGTTCGACCGATCGCCGGGAAATATGGCATGATGACAATACTGCCCCAACGAAGAACTTTACTATGCCAGCCCGTACACCACGCTTACTATTTTACGTAATAAAACCGCAACAATTATTTTTTTTAAAAACAAAACTGGCTTCAGTTTCTCTTCGTTGTAAAATCTGCCGCTTTAAAACGGCAAATCAAAAATTTTATCCCCAAATTCTAAGCGCAGAGGCTAGCTTTTACATTTATGACAGGCCGCTGAGTGATATAAATGTGGGCCTATGTTGAATTTGCGTATAAAAATGATATTTGCTGCTTTAGGTAGCAGCATTTACGACGAAGCAAAACTGAAGCGAAACTGAAGCCAGTTTGGTTTTTAGCGTACAATCAAAATCATTAAAAGGATATGTACACACACACTGTTTGTGTTTTCCTAGGTCAAGCTTTCACATCCATATTGAAAACACATAACAATTTAATTGTCTTTTTCATCGACTTATTCACGTCCCCTCTCGCACGATAATGATAAGAGAAGAACTAGAATGTTGGCAATTTCGATGGTGGCAACTTCACTTGCAACAGTTTAGGCCCACAGCTAGTTTTCTTACATGCAAACGCCAGCTATTAATGTCGTCAGCTGCATGGTCTTTATAGTCTAACGCTATAGCATGCATGCACTGTATCGTTGGAAAGTTCAGAAACGGAACAAAAAGTAACACTGCAGAGCATATGACTGGCCGATGCGCGACTGTATACTGGCCAGCATAAGCAGTAATCATTGTATGCGCCAATACTTTGCCCAAACTAACTCATTCATTTCCGCCAATTTTTGTTTAAATGCAACTAAATTTGGTAACAAAATAGAGTAAAATCATCAATGATAACAGTACTGCTTTGGAACGATGGCGATTTATAGTGTGTTGCGAGTTGCGACTGAGCTCGAAAATTGCATGGTAACATTCGGTTTTTATCCCTCATTTATTTTAACAGCACTTTAAGGAAGTTGGCCTAGCAATTTGGACTGAAGCTATATCATGAGGAAAATTTCTCGGTTGAGAGATATCGGAGAAAGTGGTATAGCTGTGCTGTGCAAAAGACAACATCTTTGCTGAACGAGCGTTTTCTGTTGCCGGAGCCAGACACCTGAACATGTTACCCACACTTCTGTCGAAAATCGTTCCAATTTCAGCATATTTTCGTCCAAACTCAAAAGTGATTTATTTCACGCTTTCATCGCTGACTGAATTTAATTGACTCTATCGTTCTAGTGTCGTATTCTCACTGACTCCGTAGACCGCCGTCGACAGCCAACATCAGTTCGCCGTCGACGGTGGTCAACCGCATCAGTAAGACTGCTACGTAGGCGCCTCGGACCGTAAGCAGAGGAGAGTCTTAGTGGCCTAGATGTTCACGACTGATCGACTAACGAAACGAAAGTTCACGCTCGGCTGACGTACCTGGTCGGTAACCTGCAAGTCTGGAAAGAACGGGATGTTTCTCGCCCATTCGACGGCGCTGAAGAGCAGTCGGGCGGCCAGTTCACAGATGTTCTCGATGCCCATGAGGTTGCTGCCCGGTTGACCCGTCGTCGTCGAAACGAGCGCGCCGCCGGTTGTACACTGCCCGCCGCCGCCGCCGCCGGCGAAGCCTC
>Ga0209780_1002998_pt1 | contig 12354 bp, 6 predicted proteins | sample WorMetexBAHAMAS2_FD_187384 | JGI IMG/M metagenome (GOLD analysis project Ga0209780, IMG submission 187384) | Marine gutless worms symbiont microbial communities from Max Planck institute for Marine Microbiology, Germany - Inanidrilus exumae... | ecosystem: Host-associated > Annelida > Digestive... | reverse complement strand
GGGACTAATCACCAACCTGAGTAATCGACTCTGCCCAGCACATGGTCTGTGACGTGATGTGACTGATGTCTGCCCAGCGTCGTATGTGCGCGACGGTAGTGGTGCACTAAGTGAGACCGTCGAAGTCGCTTAGTACACTACAGTGCCTAGACTGTCCCTGCTGTTCCGGCAGTCCTGTCGTTTCTGAGTGGGGAAGCGGACGCGGGGGTAGCTTTCGGGTAGTTTGAAACCCGGGATCGGGTAGTTTTTTCGGGTCCCGGGGTCCCGGGACCCGATTCACATCCCTAATGAATACTTACCAATTTTCATGAGGCGTGCACTTACAAGGTGTAAAAAATATTTCTCAGCACTGACACACTTTGTTTGTTTTAGATCTGTGAAGTTAATAGGTAAAATTCTTTTCACTGCTTTGGCAGAATGGTCTGCAGACAAAAGGGCAGCTGGCCTGTTGATTCCAGCTCCAATTAAAGGTTCTGTTTAGAGGCAGCCAGCCCATCTACGAATAACTCCAGTATAAAGGACAGATGAACAAAACCGAACGACTGTGTAAAGTTAATAGATGAATGATGTTAAATTAATTGTGGGTTGACTGCTCTCTGTATGTTATTATAGGCACGATGGTGCACTGGGTGTGTGCATCACTGCCCCTGGTGCAGCAATTGCGTCCGTTCCAAACTGGACTCTCCGTGGCTCACAGCTGATGAATGGAACCAGCATGAGTTCTCCTAACGCCTGTGGAGGCGTAGGTAATTGTTTCTGTGGTTTCTGATGCTTTTATATTTTCGTTCATTTGCTAGTCGTCTTTTTATTTCCCAATTACATAGATGTAATTGACATATGCATATACGTGTTGTGAGTGTTGTCATCCATTGGATTGTGCACATAGATGATATTGTTTTAACCTAAAATCTTTTAGGTAATTTTATGCAGAATAGTTGTGTTACATATTTAATATTTATTTTAAATGTCCTACAAGAGTACACGTAAAATCAAAGAACTAAGAAATAAGGAAATGTGCAGTCATATCGACATGCAGACCCACGCCGGGCGAATGTAAGTTTTGATTGCACTTGTTGCCACTGGATAAAAATACTGAGCAAGTAGAAAATGTGCAATCGTATCGACGTGCACACTCACATTGCTATGCTTCTCGGCCCATCACCATCGCAAAGGTTAAAACCCTAACCCGAGGCTCAGGGTTAGGATTTGACCTTTTGATCTCAGGGCCAGTGCATGCCGAGGTCTTGCCAACTTTGGTGCTGATAGCTTAAGCCATTTTCCTTTTAGAGCACAGACGGACAGACACAACTGCACTCCCTACCCATGCAGGCGGCTATACAGCCGGCATGGGTAACAAGCTGTAATTAAAATTGGAACGCTAGATTTATAGATTTACATTCCTGTTCTGCAGTACTAAGAAGCAGTAATTCAGCACAGTGACTATATGCTTCATCCATATAGGTTTTTGTGCAACAGGAACAACATCCACCGTGTAATAAATGTGCTTCAATTACTTCTCGGGGCTCTTTTTTGTGACCTGCGAAATCCTGTTAAGCCAAAATGGAAATTAGCAGTAGCAGCAGCAGCACTTTGTGAAGCTCCGATATAGAATTCAGTGTAGCATTGATAATACTATTGTTATTTGTGTTAGTGATACACTAATAGCATTGATCCTGTGTAGATGATTGCTAGGGACCAGCCTAATTCACGATTTCTCGGCCGTGACATTTTCCATGAAATTGGCCATCTTCTGTGAAAAACGCACACTTATATGAGCATCCATGAAATCAGTGATTTTTTGTGAATTTCAACGTTCATTTTTATTTGTGAGGGTTTTTGGGCTTTTTATGCATAATTTACCATTTGATGCTTGCCACTTCTGATGTCATATATTCATCGGTAACTGACAACTGATAAGTGATGCTATTTTGTTGTGTAGTAGAACTCCGAGAACTAGAAAGCATTTTATTAATTAATGGTTAAATATTGTGGGTAGAGCTCGTGAAACTTCGTGAATTTTTCAAACTTTTAGTGAATTCTCTCTGAAATTGGACATATTTTCTAAAACCCACTTGAAATAGTGCATTTTTTCGTGAGTTAGGTTGGTCTCTGATGACTGGTTGAGATTATGCTGTTGTGATTGGCCAGCGCTGATCGTGTCTGCTTTGAAGGCGAATCACATTCAGTATTCACCATTCAGCATCCATCGTGCATTACAAAACACCGCGCTAACGCTGCCAAATGTTGAAGTTTTCACTCAGGGATCGGGTCTTCTGCAGGTACCGTGAATAACATTGAGACTTTGTGTTTACTGATTTTATGTTGTTGTCATCATCACCGTCTTTTTTGCCTTTGCCACTTGATTGTGCTTTTGCATTATGTTACTAGGCTGTCCCGTTCGTTTTGTCATATCGTTTGTCCGGTCAGATATTGTTACCACGGTATCCCATGAATGGCTTGAACAGTTTCGATAAAACTGATGGGAATATTCACTAGCCCCTACTGATGACCTTATTAGATTCTGGATGTCAAAGGTCAAGGTCACCGCAGGCGATCAAGGTCAAATCTTGTGATCACCATATCCCTGAATAACTTGAATAATTTCGATGAAACTTACACGGAATAACCACTATCCCCTACTGATGACCTGGTTAGATTTTCAGGTCAAAGGTCAAGGTCGCAGCAGGCCTAAGTATGTTGTGGCGAAAGCATCTGCATCGACGCTGGAGCGTTCAAGTCCATTTTCTGATTATTTTGTAGTTTTACTTTTTTTACATTTGAGTGTGTATTCGATGAAGGTAGAAGGATGCCTTGCAAAGGCATGATGGGATGGTGCTTGGTGTGTTTGGAGATGATGCAGAGAACAAATGGATGACGAAAGTTACGGAGGAAACTGGCTAACCCATATTTACCATAACAACGGCCAATAAACGGGTGTGCATGTGTGTGTGTGCATGCTTTTGTTGCTTTGACATTGTTGGTTCGGAGTAAATAGACGAAGAGCATCTGGCCTGTTAATAAGAGCTCACTCCAGCAGTCTATTTATATGTGTCCCTTGAGATAATTTTGATGAACTGAGCCTGCGCCATTGGCCAGTTGCACTAAAGTCGAGTCTTGTGTTTTTATATTTGAATATTTTCAGTATTTGTTGCATAGTTTTCTGTGAAAATGAAACTGTATACTTTACAGTCATATATGACATGGTCCAGCTTGAGCTAGCCATCTCTACATATGTAGAGGTACAAATATACTTACTTGTAAATACTTATAAATGTACAGACTGCATATAAGGATCGTTTTGATAACAGCGCTTATTGTAGGTGAGGGTAGATTTAATTAATAGAGTTTTGTTTTAATTAGACATTTTTACCAACCTGGCATAATCTTTGTAATCACAGAAAATGGGCCAATTCAACATATCGTAGTTGTTGTTTTCATCTCTCATCATGCACTTGGAAAGAAATGTTTTGCAACATGCGTTGATGATACAGGTTGATAAAGCATTTGAGCATTTTACCAATTATGCCGATGCAGCTGAAAGGAACGTTTATTTCACGGTGTTGTGTTTGGACCGTTCGCGCGGTATTTATTTGCGTGAAGCGCAGCAGACGTCGAAGCCTTCAGAGCACATTGTCACTGTGGAGCCAGTACATCGAGACAGCGATGCCGGTTAGTCATCTGTTAATTATCATTGTGAAGAGAGGTGAATGATGCCAGCCACATAGAGTAGTGTAGAGACACTCTTAATTTTCGTTTAGCCAGCCTTCATTTCTAGAGTCAGACACATTCAAGTGTTTTTATGTCAATTTCAATAGTCAGATGGTGATATGCATGTCTTTTATCACAGACCAAAACTGTACATTAATCTGTAATCTGTATTCTTTACTGTTTACGTGTAGCTGATTGACAAGGATTGCGGCTTTTTCTGCTATCAGGTCCACATTATCTGCATATCGGTGATCTTTTTTCATTAATCTGCACACGTTGGTGCCGTTAGTTGCTGTGTTACATCGTGGCATACTTGCGGAATACTTGAAAATGCTTGAATTCAGTTTTTTAAATTTAAAGCCGTTGATTGAAAGTACTTCAAAACAGACTAGGTCATTGAAAGTGGTTGAAAAACTATTGTATTGTAAAGACTTATTACAGTGAGTCTTATGATAAAGTTTATATTTCATGCCGATAATTTCGGTCATCAAACACACAAATAAGATCCTTGAAAGTGCTTTAAAAGTTGGCGAATTGTTCTGTTTTTGCTGCTCTGTCAACCCATATAGGAATGCCTTGTGATGCTGTGCTTGTACAGTTCACCTAGAGAAGATTGCATTCAATTGTCGGCTCGCATTGACTTGCAGTGCCGCTTGGGTTGACTGTCCCACCCACTTAGAGCTCATGAATATGCAGCGGCAATTTACTGTCAAAGTCAACCCTACTGGCCTTTCCACTGGTGTCCACTTTGCCGAGGTAACTAACTCACCATGATACAGTTCTTGTTGTCATTGTAATTAAATTATTACCTTCACCGCAGCTATGTAGAAGTGATATTTTCACTCTGCTTGTTTGTCTGTATGTTTGTCTGTTAGTCTGTTTGTGACCAGAATGACTAAAAGCGTTATGGAAGGATTTTTATGAAGTTTATGGAATAAGTAGATTATGGACCAGAAAAGAGTTGATTTAAGTTTGGAATTGATCCTAAACATATTCTGGATACTAGTCGGATGCAGGATCCGCTGCATTGCAAGTGTTGGGCTTCACATAGGATGGACTACTGTGTATGACACTTAGCCCAAGACCACAAACTGGGATGCAAGTCTGTGGCTGTACTGGCAAAACAGTCAGTATTAGCTGACTTCACTTGCATGCATGTGCCTACAGTTGTCAGTAATAACACTGTGCCGATTTCAGTGTGGCACGGCATTGGTATGCACTGTAGCAAGTGCCCTGTAATTATTATTGCCTGCGCGTAGTGCATAGATGCTGCTGTTGCTACAGATGTCACAACGTAGCGTGGTCTTTGTGTCTGTCTGTTGGACTAAGTGAGACCGTCACGACGGTCTCACTATGTACATTGCCTAGACTGACCCTGCTGTCCCGGCAGTCCTGTCGGCGACAGAAAGATCGCCGAGAACACGGCGATGGCGATGTTAGTTCAGTGGTTGCCAACCACCGCGGTGGCAGTGAAAGTTCAGTGGTCTTAACAACACTAATTATTTTATTGTTGTACTATTGTTGTCATTCTGATTGTTATTGTCACTATTGTGCAAATTCTTATATTTATTGTCATAGTTTGTTTGGAAATATATACTAATTATTTTCTGTGTAGATTTTAATAAATTGTTTCCTCTTTGATGACAGTAATACGTTATATCTGGCTAGTGCATGTTTGGTGCAGATCTGTGCCTACGACATCGGCTGTGTACAGAAAGGAACCTTGTTCCGATTTCCGATTACTGTGATAATTTCTGAGACGTTAGTAGACACCAGTTTCGTAATACACAATTTTTTTAGTTGACATTCAAATGTGTTTAATGTAAACCATAATTTTTTACTTTGTAGAAAGTTGATCATGTACCGTTAAATGTGACATACGACATGCACAACTTTTGTGGCCATTATACCAGTCTCCGTTTGCACCTTGTTGTTTAACTGGTGGCAGATAGCCTTTTCTGTGTGCTTAATATGTATCCCTGTATAAGACAACAGTCACTGAAAAGTGAGCCAAGAATTAAAATGGAAAATAATAATAAGTTTTCTTGGAGAACACACACATACAAAAATGGCCAGTTGTAAAGAGAAAGATATCAGATAGAGCAAAGGACTTATATACTGTTTGATTGAATTGAATTGTGAATGCAGAATCATTAAAAAGCTATTAGTGATTAAAGAAATATGTTCTTGGCAAATTATCCGTCCATCCAAGCAAAGCGGCAGACAAGAACATATTTCTTTAATCACTAATATCTTTTTTAATTATTTTACACTCACCTTTTGATCGCTTACTTTGTCAGTAACATTTCTGCCAAAAAATTATCAAAATCATTCGATGCATATCAAAGCCAAAGGTGGAATGGAATTTAATTTTTGATTGCCGTTGTTGCTGCTTGATAAAAATAATGTAATTAATATACATGTATATGCATGAATCAGAGCATTGTGGTAATCTGTTACTAGTGTAGTTGTTGACTGGTTTTCATATATATCATATGTATAAAAATGTCGGCAGTGTAGAGGATACGGTTCACTGCAGCATTGCATACAAGAATCTTAGTTTCCGACCTGGCGAGGTCCAGCGGCGGTTTATTCACGTTCCTTATGGTGCTACGTGGGCTGGTGAGTCATCTGCAAGTTTCTGTTTTTGTATTTAGTTGTTGTTGAAAAGTCATACGATTGTGCTCCGTTAAATCATGTTAAATCACTTGATTAGCCCGCATGGCATCGCGATGCCGAAGGGCTTATATTTTACCGCTGTCATATTTTCTTTCTTTCTTTCTTTATTTCTTTTTTTCTTTATCTCTGAACGGATCTCAACCAAACTTGGACACATATTTACTGATGTCTGCTGTTTGAAAAATTTCGTCCAAACTCCCCCGGGCATTTACCCCCCAGGGGAAAAGGGAAGACCAAGTTCATGTTTTGTTACGATCGGTAGAGGGATTTGGAAGTAACGGTCAAAAAACTCCGTAAACCGGCAAATGTTTACATTTCGCTAGGCTGTCACGCCACACTCCCACTGCTGAGGAATTGATCCATGCTAGGCTGTAATGTTATTCTCCCTCCGCTCATGCGCAATATGTAGGTGTAGCAAGTGTTGCCAAGTGTTGGTGACAAAAACCCCAAATATCGCTTTTGCGGGGAGTTGTACTCTTTCAGAGTACTTTCTATCTAGTTTACGAAATTAAAGATAGTCCAAATGAATATGACAGCAATGACAAAAAGTCGGTGCTAGAAAATTAAGAATCGGTTAAAGCAGTCAATAGCACAGTGTGTGATTTTTTCAGCTTCATGCAAAATCAAGCAATATACAGATGAAAGAAGTTTATAGAATGCTTGCAGTGGTATCACAGATGACTGCTGGCCATTACTTACTATAGTGCTATTATCTTAACGGATAATACCTGCATTCTGTTACATGTTTAGTGAGGTACTAGGACTGCATGTTGGCAATGTGTTGCCATGTACTTTTTGTTGTATTGGCCGCCATACTGCATGTAAACGTTTCGTAACGTTTAAAAATTTTGTGTACATGTGTACTAAATTAAACGATAGGTGCATCCCAGTTTGTGGTCTTGGGCTAAGTGTCATGCTAATTCCAAACCCCTTACGGGCTTCAGGGATGAAACGCTGACTCCGGTGCTGTATAAATCATTGACTTACTTGCTTACTTACTTGATTAATTCTTTAAGAATAGGTCCGTTCCGTTTCCAGGCCAGAGGTCATAAGAGTCGACCAAACCTGGCTTTAGTTTTTTGTGTTTATTTTATGTTATAGTATTTTTTACGGATGCATGTTTTCTTTATTGTGTTACATTTGGTTTTCAGTTTAGTTTAACTTCATTTTTGTTCTTCCCAGCCTAGAGATTGGCTGGGAAGAACGTTTCTGAAATAACTTGTTTTATCAATCTTTATTCGTCACGCAGGCAGCAAAACAAGTGAACACGAACTGACTAGGCCTAAAATAAGATCACAAACTGGCTAAGAACCTAGTAACAGAAAGTGGGGAACAGTGTAAGCTATTAGCGTACGAGACAGGTCGACAGTTCAGTGCATCGTTCAAGTTCTTAAAACTGACGTGAGTACAAATGTCATTTTGTGTGGGGTGAGACGTAAAACCTTAACTCGGTCAATCAATATTAATTCCAGTTGTTATCGGCCGAACGTGTTCTGAGTGGTGTGTATTGTGTGTGTGATGTCAGTGCTGAAGCTGGAATCGTCCAATTCTGAGCACGGTCCACGCTATGTGGTCCACTGTAGCCAGGCTGTGCCTGAGCAGTCGTTCAAGTCGACTATGTTTGATAAGTTTGTTACTATGCCAGAGCACGGATCAACCACATTGTCTTTCTCCGTCATCGTACGTTCATGCTGCAGTATTCTGACTTTGTAGTGACTGCTGGCTCAATAAACCCTGGCTGGAATTCACTTCTGTCTGACACCTGTATGGAGTGATTTGTGGCGTCATATTGGGCAAATAACGTTTCACTGTTACTCTTTATCACTGCTTCTGCTCAGCTGCTGTGTGTTCACAGTCCTCCATCACATTTGTTGATGAATAATTCTAGTCCACCTGCGGTTGTCTGTGTTACTCTCATACAGACCTCTAATGCAGCGACTAAGACTTTCTTTACGTCACTACCTTCCACTCTCTTTTATCAGCCATTTTCCAGATGATACTGGGTATAGCTGGTTCCCCTTGGTTTTTCTCCAGCTATTCTGGAAGAGCACCTTGGGAATAAGTCCAAGTGTCCCATATGGGCTCCCAAGTTGTAATGCACCGTAATTTATTTGTTGATTCTGGCTCTATGTAAATCGTTCACTTACTTACTTCCTTACTTATTTACTTTCTTAAGAATAGGCCCGCTCCATTTCCAGATCGGAGGTTGTAAGAGGCAACGAAACCTGGCTTATTTTTGTGTTTAAGTTGTGTCATAGAGTATTTTCTTACGGATGTATGTTTGATTTTGTTGTGTTGGATTTAGTTTTTCCGTACTTAGCTAAGAGATTGGCTGGGAAGAACGTCACTGAATGAGCTATTTTATGTCGGGTGGGACGTAAAACCTTAACTCATTCAATCATTTGGGGATAAGTTGTACTTGTTGTTACAGGCAATATGTCTTAGTTGTCAAGTGTTTAGCACTAAAGGAAATTCAAAGCACTGACCCCATCCGGGGAAAATGAGGCATTGGCTCTTGGTCCACCCCTAGACTTCACTGGCTTTCCAGTGCTGTACTCTCCAGATGGCCTTCAGAGCAGTGTTGATGTTGTGATTTCCATGGCTCACTCTCTGCCTCATCCAATGAGATAGCATCATGTATTTACCTTCTAACACTGTGGTGCATAGCATGCTTGAGAAATCCTTGAAATGATTTAATTCAGTCTTAAAAATTCAAAGCCCTTGAAAGTATCCGAAAACAGACGAGATTCTTGCCGAGTACTAGAAAAAATCCTTGACTAATGAGCTGCATTTCTTGAAAATATAGTATTTTGGCACTGCTGCTATTTCGAAAGGCTTATGTTTCACTTGTAAAAATTTTGGGCCGTGAATCCACAATAAGTTTATGTCAGTCTGTCAACTGTTTATCATGACAGTATTGATGAATACTTCTGTTGATTGTTTTAAGACTTTTTAGTTGTAGTTCATGCCGCTAATTTTGATCCTTTAAAGCACTGTTTAGGTCTTTGAACGTCTTTAAAAAGTACATGAATGTTTTGTTTTGTTTTACCTGCTTTGCGATATATGTAACAGGGTGGCCTTACGTTAGAATTGGCGTTGTCGAAATGGTGGTCGCATGTGAGTGAAGCAACACTTGACTGTACCATCACATTTCACGGTCTTCTGCCGCAGTCACGTCTCATCTCCATGGTATGTCTTATGTTTTCTTATTACCCACGCCGGCATAGTCGCCGCCGGCGTGGGTAGGCCGTTCAGTCACATCTGTTTGTCTAAATTGTCTGTCTGTCTGTCTCTTTAGAGTAGGTCTCTGGCGTTTGATTGTCCGCTGTTGATATGCTCACTTTATTATCTGTTTAATTTGGTAACTGAGCTTCGAAAACATGCATTTTATGAACTGCAGCTTATTTGCTATCAAATGTTTTGGTTGATATGCTGTCAAGCTCGGTGTTATTTTAGTCTATGTTCAGCAATGGGGATAGAAGGATGTGGGTGGGTGGCATTAAGGAGAATATCAGAGGTTTTAGGGGGTCTGTTCCGAGAGGATGCGTGGATTAGGTACATTGGGAAGAAACAAATTAAGGGTGCAACAGACTAACCCACATTATTTGGAAATGGCAGTCAGAATGGTGTGTTTGTATGTTTGTCTGTGGCTTTGTTCGGGTGACTGTTGTTGGCATATCTGGTTAATCATTCATTTGACTTTTTTGATTAAACTTTTGCTGGCTGATGCGTTGTCATGCCGCTTGCGCTACATGGTGGTGCAGAAAAACTGTGATGTTGGCTGATATGAGTTAGAAATCTGTCGTGCGTTTCACAAGGTATTTCTTTGCGTCACATTGAATTACTTGTAAAGTCATCAATAGTGACCTTATTGCACAGTGAAAGAATTTTGAAAATCGGTGAGCATTTGGCAAAGTCACAAGCAAGAGTATATTGACCCCTTGTTTGGGCCTGAGTTATTTGGGATAGGGACCGGAGTGCCGAACGCCAGAATGCTGAACGTGTCAAATGCCTGGAATGCCAAAAAGGCTTAACCCTAACCCTACAAACCCCTGCTAACCCTAACCCCTACTAACCCTAAACCTACGTCTAAAGCTTAACCTTAACCACAGTCCTAACCCTAAACCTGTTCAGTATTCCCATTGTTCGACACATTTGGTATTCTGGTGTTCGGCACTCCGGCTAATTCCCGTTTTTTGCATCCTCCTGTATGTTTGTTATACATATACAAACATTCAATTCTCGATGTCTGATTACAGCATGCAAGTGACTCAATCAGTCGTGTTGACGTCCGATCATTGTTAAAACATGAAGAGATTTTGCCATCTGTCACCCTTCGATTTCACGTTCAGCCGTTACGGTACGTCTATGCTGGCATTGTCACTAAGTCACAGTTTATTAATAGTTGTATTTGTTCAATTGAATACAATGATGATTTGTTCTATTTGAAGTCAATTATATGAGTAATTAGCAAGTCCTCACTTGAGGTTGCACTGACCTTTTTAGCTCAAAGAACTCGAGAAACAACCAGTAAATTGTGTAAGTATTATGTGTCTGGTGGGATGTAAAACTAACTCGGCCAATTAGTCAAATGTAGTTCTGTCTTGGCACTGGCGATGCATCTCGGACTCTGTGATATATTCACCTACAGTGTCCTTAGAAAGGGAGGTAAGCACTCCACTGCGCTCCTGTTAACTCTTTTAGGATTATGTAATATTGTTATGGTTGTAGCTTAGTACTTGCCATTTGCCATTAATTCTGTATGAATTATTAAAAGCTTATAAATCTGTCAAGTTCAAAGAAGTATACCGTTTGCACACGGCTTTGTTACCTATTAATGTAGCTGTGTCTCATGTTACAACTTATTGGTGTGTTGAGATTGTATGCAGTAAATGACCAGAAATGTATTGATTAATAGACCAATCCAGCATAAGTCAGTGCCTGTCTCAAGCAAGGAGAAATTGGGAGGGTTGTGGCAATGTCATCTGACGTGAAAATGTTGGGGGTGATGGAGGACAAGGCAATGACGTCCCAACTCAGTTGGCATCCACTGTGGATGCCTTTATAGCCTCACTTGCTCTGAACAAAACCAGTAATATAATGCCAGGATTCCAACCATTGTCAGGACGGCCTGGAGTCGTTCCAGGTCCTGGCTTGCTCTTCCTCTGGCGGTCTTGTGGCCTCAGTGATGCCGGCTTTTACCTTCGGCTTGTCAGTAGTGTGGCGGCGGGTTGCCTGCGTCATTTCCTGTCACCTTCCTGGTACCAGCTCACCCAGGCTGTCCTGCATAAGGAACCGCTAATGGTTGTTATGTTTTGCCACCCGACAATGTCGGCATAGGCATTATGTTTTCAGGCTGTCCACCCACCGCCTTCTTTCGTTCATCTGGACGTACATTTTTACCGTGATGTGTCATGAATGGCTTGAGCAGTCTCAGTGAAACTTACAGGGAATATTCACTAACCTCTACTGATGATTTGATTAGATCATGGAGGTCAAAGATAAGGTAGCTGGCTGTCACGGACAAATTTTGTGAACACCATATCTTGTGAACTACTTGAGCAATCTTCATTAAACTTACAGGGAACAACCAATAGCCTCTACCAATGACCTCGTTAGATTTGGAGGTCAAAGGTCAAGGTCACAACAGGCTGTCGAGGTGGAGAAGGCATCCACGTCGATACTGGGATGTCGAGGTCTGTATTCTAGTTATTATAATGAGTTGAAGTCCTGCCGAGTCCATTCAGAAACAGACTAGATCACCTTATGCCAGAGCGAATATGTTGAAACGTCGATTTTCTACTGCATCATTACATACCAAAGGTGTGTTATTTAACGCATACTGCACGCCTATGTATGGATGTCAGTTGTGGAACATTGCATACCGCTATAACTATGATAGATTGCGTGTTGCTTTTAATGATGCCTTTAGACTTTTGCTAGACGTTCCAAGATGGACCAGTGCAT
>Ga0209780_1002997_pt1 | contig 12355 bp, 8 predicted proteins | sample WorMetexBAHAMAS2_FD_187384 | JGI IMG/M metagenome (GOLD analysis project Ga0209780, IMG submission 187384) | Marine gutless worms symbiont microbial communities from Max Planck institute for Marine Microbiology, Germany - Inanidrilus exumae... | ecosystem: Host-associated > Annelida > Digestive... | reverse complement strand
ACCAACGATCAATTTGAAAAAATGAGAGACGTGACCATTCCATTTAACACAGGTAACAGAAATGCTGAACCATAACTCAAAAATAGTTAACAGTTGAATCGGAAGTTTTCTATCCATTAATTTAATAACCAGTGCAGTGCGCATGTTTGCCTGTGTGCACCCATACCAAAAGTCCTCAGAGGTTATTGGACCAAAGTTCACGAAATTTTTAGAATACGTAGAGGAATCGTCGATGTTAACGCAGCAGTTGGCGTTGCGATATTCCCATCGGATGTTGAACGCCAGCGCACAGAATGAAGACATGGTGTGACAATTTTCGCCGACACGCGCCACAAATCGGTTACCATAACAACGTCCCTTGAGCAAGCCGTCGCAATTTCAACATAATATTATAATGATCACAACCTGAAAACAACGCACGTGCGTATTTTTACCTGTGTGCACCCACACACTCCCTGTATGTCAGCCACAAGATCTCACACGTTACTGGACCGAAGTTAACGAAATTTTTAAACGACATCGAGGGTTCATCGTGAAATCTTTCTATGGCTAAATGTTTTGCGATAATTCCTGATCGTTTTCAAAATTGCCTCCGCAAACAATATTGGCGGCGAATGCCAACTTGTCCCGTTTCGCGTCACAAAATTGATTGCTATGTCAACGTCCCTTGACCGAAGTTCACTAAATTTTTAGCCATAAAGATCTTTTAATAGGCTGTGTTAACGTAAAATCTGCGTTGAGATCCGTGCACCAATTGTCGAATAAGAGGGGTCATAGTTAAAAAAATCGAAGGCAGAACATGAGCCTGCTGGAGGCATCGAAATGAAAGGAAAGGAAAGGAAAGGAAAGGAAGAGTATTTATTTAGCGCTTTTTATATACTATGTATATCTCAAAGCGCTCAGGCATGGTTCACACAGTTTTACCTGCAAATACACCATGCCTGCCTTTCCTTCGTAAGTGTTCACCAGATGGCGCCACCCCTAACTGCAGTAAGAGACATCCAATTGCAGCTTGCTACTCATCTATCGACACCTAAGGGATGAAAGGCTGAGTTGGCCTGGTTGGTTGACCTATAGCGGACGGTTTACCCACATAAGTGATCACCCGTCAGCTACAGGTCAAGCGCAGGACAGGGAAAGTTCGCCGGCCAATAACCGACGTTCTACCATTGTGTCACGCCGGGCGGGCTAATTACAGACTGTAACAACGTAAAATCGATACCGGAACTTAATATTTAATGAAATGTAGTGATTGTGATGCATCAGATTTCAAAATACAAACTGATAGACCCAATGTTCATAAAGTTTACGTTTAGCTTCCTAGTTTCATGTCCTTATATTCTAATGAAATTACACATTTTTTACCGCGCAATGCTATGCTAGCGCAGTATATGCTGTCGTCGTGTGTCCGTCCATTCGTCTGTCCGTCCGTCGTTCACAAGCCGGAACTGTACCGAACGGCTAAACGTAAGATCACACAAACAACGCCTCACTATAGCCGGGTGACTCTAGTTTGCTAATGTCAAAAATCTGGGCGAAATTCCAACATTGTCACCCCTTACGGGGCTCCATAGAGAGGTGGGTCCGTGGGGTAGGTTCAAGTTGGCGATTTTCGACCAACATCTCGCTATATCTAAAAAACGGTGCACGATAGGATCATAGTTAGTATGGAACACTAATAGGAACTCGTATGCGCTGTATCGAATGACGCTATCTCAAACCACCACATTTTCGATATTTTGTATATGGCCTTTCGTATCTTTGTAGTGGGTAGAGATAAAAACTTCAAATTTGGTGGATGGGTTGATCGTAGCAAGTGCTAGCCCACGGATGGCAAACTGTCCCTAAAAGGGGCGTAGTCAGGTCAAGTGAACCATTTGAATTTTACTGGGCACCAACCATATCTCCGGAACGACTGAAGCTACAGTGGTCAAATTTTGCATGCAGGTAAACTGTATCAAATCCTAGCCTATAGTGACAAGGTATGGGTATATCGTTTACTGTTTGTGTGTGTGTTTGTACGGATACGGATATCTCCGCCGAGGATAAAGCTAGCGGCGTCACATTTTGCTAGGCGGTTCATCGGTGTCCAAGGCGGAAAATCAATTTTTTTGTGAACTTTGCTCTCCCAGAAGCCCATAATCGGACAAATCGGCCAGCGCGCGGGCCACGCCCACCCAGATGTTAACATTGCTGTAGTGATGCGCCGACGTAAACTTCACGCTAGAGATGCGCCGTTCGTTAAATTTAAAAACGTTTGCAATATATGGCGCGGCGTGTGGATGTAGGATCGGCATGTGTGGATATACGTCAATTCCCTTCACTGACGTACTTGTTTCTTTTTTTCCTTTTCAATGCATTTTAGTTTATCCTGCGTCTTCAAATCTTTTTGTGTGATTTCCATCGAGTAGAGGCAGCCAACACTGATAGGGATTTGTGCCTTTTTGGCAGCCTGTCTTTGTTACATTTAAATAAAAAAGGTAAAAGGTAAAGGCTTCCCACATTCGTTACCGAGCGTTGGGCCCGGAGCTGATCCCGGTGTACAGGTAGTCAGCCCGCAGGCGACTATAAGTCATCCACCGGGCGGTAGGCTGCCATTACTTTTCGTCCGGCCTGCGGTTACCTTCACCGCCGCAGAGCATCACCGCCCCTTGGCCGGTACCAAGTTATACTGCTTTCGAGACAGAGCGAGCTATTTGTGGAAAGTGGCAAATTTCTTCTGCCTCACCTTCAATGTTCGTGATTTAGGTGTGCTCATTGACTTTTCACGATCACATTAATTTAATTGTTTCTCTTGGGTATCTGAGAGGAACAATCTACAGGACGAGACTGTGATAAGCACGACGGTGGCGACGTTCAAGTCCTGCCTGAAGTCTGAACACTGCCAATAGCATCATCTCCTCCTCATTGGCGTGATACTCCCAGTGGGAGGTTTGCCAATGAATGGACAGATCCAGACAGATCCAAATCCAGAGCTATGCAGATTTGGTGCAGTTTTTTATGCAAAGATACTAGTACCTTATGTCAAGCTTTTATGACTTATGTCCGACCGATGCTTGAATAGGCCTACTGTAATCCAGTATGGTCCGCTGTATCTGTTACACTTATAAACCAGCTAAATATAAAAAACATTTCTTCGCTGTTCGGGTGTCGAGGATCAGAATGCATTACCTGAAGAAATTTGTCTCGGCCCATCATTTGATGTTGTTTGTTCGTACACTGAAACATGTAAATTTAAACCAGTTTTTGACCGGAAAGGTTTGGATATTTAGGTGTTTTGATGTCTCTGTTTGTATTGCAAACTGTATATATTTGTACTTTGCTTTTCTTTTGGCTGCGTGTATACTAATAGGCTTAATTTGCCCTTCGTTTGGGCATAGCGTCAGAGTTGATTTTATTGCTTTTATTATCATTTACTTACATTATATGCCATTATTTTACTCTGATTTGGTTAAATACAATATGTATGTATGTATGTTTATGACTTTTTAAACGGTTTTTGATTTGTCGCCGTTAACATTATGTATAAAATGCAGTTTACAAATATTTATATTCATTATCCAGGTGGTCCAGGCAGTGCGATTAATCTATACTGTGTGTGTGTCTGTGTTTGAATGTTCGGACAACAACTTCAGAACTAAACAACCTTTCACGTTACTTTGGCACGATAGTTTACTTTTTCCTGTAGGTTTAAAGTAAAGTTCAAAGGTCATGCAGGCCACGTTCACAGGATGAACAATGTTCCTTTATCGATAGGATGCACGTTGCGACGCGATATATTTTGGTTGTTTGTCGAGTTTTTATGATAAAGGGGTCGGTATAATCTCGACTGGGGGCTTTTCTAGTCTCATAATTATAATGATTTATTTCATATGTCGTAAATAGCTGGTAGACTGGCAGCGTACAACATAGGTTGACAGTGATGTAATTTCTTCATTCCTATCTATGACAGCTGTTCTGGCCGACATGATGTAGGGCAAGGAAATGTAAACATTTTGCAGCATTGACAGTCAGATCGCCGATCTGGCGCTAAAAAGGTTTTCTTAAACCGGGCAATCATAGGTGCAACTCGCTGCTGAAAAGTGGGGGTTCGGGTCGTCACGGTCGCTAGTCAGTAAAAGTAACTCGGGCACTGAATCCTAAGTAAGTAAGATTTTAATCACAAAATGACAACCGCATTGGCGTAACAATGAAATGTTAGGCTAGTGCTATCACACAAAACGCCCAAAAGATAGGGGGTGATGTCCCCCCCTGTCTTCCCGTGAGTTGCACAGATATGCGAGCAATTCAATTTTATTTAAATAACGTGGCAAATCTTTACCGGCTAACTTCGTAATGTACGACATCATGCGCTACTACATAGAGATCGTATCATGAACATAGATTACTGTGACGTCACTTCACCCTACGTCTATGGAGGTATCATATGAAATTTGCCGATGGGTAGTCGACATGCTCGTCATGCGGAATAGGCCTGGATAAAAATATCGCAAATCATTGTCGTATACGAAGCAGGTACTCTACACCCGACACAAGCGAATGAGTCGTTCATTTAATCCAGTGGACGGCGGTAAGCGCGGGTGAAATTTGTCACAATTTACTGAATTTAGCGTTTAATTGAAACGAATTTCACGAACTTCCGCGTGGCATGTTGAATTGTCATGAATCATACCCGCGCTATAGGGGCGGAATGACGCGACGTAAAAAATTTGATCACGTGATCAAACAGGCCATGGCGTGCTGATACTGGCGGTCATTTGGCCACTTTGCCATCTCCTGTAGACGGACGGTCCTTATCGTCGGCGGGATAACAGGATCACAAAATTATTATAATAATTCGACAAACATATCAAGAGTCACAAACGTTGGCCGACATCGGTGACCATGGCGGTCAGCGTATGCACGCTCACTTTTTATGTATCGCAATTTTTATTTTCACAATGTTTTTATAACTATAATGCTATAATTTTAAATTGTGCAGCTGTGCTCTGTACGACGCTCACTGATCGGTAATGCATTGCCCACGCTTGTCCACGCATTCATTGCATGCCGAGTCGACTACTGTAACGCTCTTCTGTACGGCGTCCACAGACGACTGCAGTCCGTCCTGCACGCCGCGGCCGCACGGCTCATCACCGCAATCCGTCCAAGCGACCACATCACGTCAACACTCCCAGACACGTTGCACTGGCTGCCGATAATACAGCGCCGCGTCACCTTTAAATTGCGCTGATGACATTCGACTGTCAGTGACCACGGCCGATGTCAGAAGTACCTGCGTGATGTGTGCACACGGTGGCGGCACGACCACGACTGCGGTCTGCTGATCACGCCGACCTTGTCGTCCCCCGCGCACTGACAACTCGCTGCGGCAGCCGCAGCTTCCGCATTGCCGGACCCTCAACTTGGAACGGTCTTCCCTCGAACATTCCTAGTGCGAGCACCCGGGAGAAGTTCAAACGTAGCCTCAAGAGCTGGCCGTTTGAGTGAGCGTACGACAGGAGGCGCGTCTGAGATACTTTTTGTGTGAAGACGCGCCTTACAAATTTGCCTTATACTACTACTACGAGTCTACTATTACTACTACTACTACCTCTACTACCGTTGTTTTTAGGACATAGATGTGCATCGCAGTTACTTGCCTTGGTATTCCTGCTTGAATGGATGTTTTATTCTTTCTTTTAAGCAGATTCGACCTACCACGCCCCAGATTCGGCCTCTGCTGACCATGCGAGCGTTATAAATGTTTTTATTGTATGGTATTGTATTGTATTGATGATGTTGATGATGATGACCAGGACAGAGATAGGTCTATCATCTCGTTTAGGCCGATGTACTATAGTGTTGTTATTGTAGGCCGCTCGCAGACTTCCAACAACCACGGCTACGTCCCTCACAGCGATCTGAATGATGCGTTGATCGAATTCCACCACGAACAGTTGCGATTATTATTTCGTGCGATAGCGATATAGAACCTCTAGCACCGGCTGCATACGCTAATTACGGTGCCCGAATCGACACAGAATTGGACTGCAACATCAGTATCAACTCCCGAGTTTAGTAATAAATAAAATCTCGGACTTTAACATAACCCATTTGCACTTGGCGCCCTCGTTGTGAGTAACCATTGGAATTTTCCCCCAAGATCTTTGGCGTCAGAAAAATAGATTCATTATTTTGTTTACCTGATCCTACGTTTAGATGAGACTGACCTGCGACGGATGAACAGACAGACAAACAGACCACAGTATCTACCGCGCTAAAATGACATCACATGTAGGCTGCTACCGTTCACAAACACTGTCGCATTTATTATCTTGATACCTGACCCGTGTCTACCCCAAACCATCCCATAAATAAATATAATAAATGGCGGCAGTGTTTGTGAAAGGTAGCAGCCTACAGGTGATGTCATTTTTAGCGCTCGACGCTATGTTAACGCGGTATATCCTGTGGTTCGTTTCTCTGTCTGTCTGCCCATCCGTCACAAGTCAGTGTCCTATCAAAACGGCTAAACGTGGGATCAGGCAAAACAGAATAGCGAATCTAGTTTTCTGACGCCAAAGATCTTGGAGGAAATTCCAGTGGTTACTAACAAGTTTACAACGATGGCGCCAAGTGCTGGCGGAGTAGGTTAAAGTCCGCGATTTGTGACCAATACATTTAAGATGCAGTGTATGATAGGGACATACCATAGAAGTCTATCACAAACTCGTATGCGCGCTATCGAATGTTACTATTTGCAGTGACCTTGACTGACCCCCAACTACCTCAAACCACCCCATTTTCTACATTTTATGCCACAATTCATATATTCGTAACAACTGGTCTACAGATGACAAACCAACCTTTAAAGTGGTATGGTAAGGGCCGAGGACTTTTCAAGGTTACAGGCAGTCGCGTACACTGTAAATGTGGTAATATCTCGGAAACATGTAGTGCAAGGTGTAATCGGTTTCTACAGACCACTAATAGGAAATGATAAATGGCCTATCGAATAGCAGCAAATTCCGATGACATTGAGTGACCTCCAAGGTCATTCAGCTACTGCAAGATGTGCCAGATGGGTAAAATGCAGACGTGCATCGGCATAAACATCCGCATTTTACATGCGGCCAATGCGTAACGGTACATACACTGGGTAATTTGAAAGTTGCCGTAAGTCGGCATGTGGGCGCTGCGCACGAAGATATTTGCATGACTTGTACATGAACGCCAAGACGTTTCAACGATCCACTCCCAAGTACTGTATGCCTAACAGGTGTGCCTGTTTTTGATGAGAGCATGCATCGATTGTTGACTTCGCTTTGCTACGGTCCGCTATCTCAGCACTTGCTGAGCTCCTGCTGCATTATTATCGTCATCAACCCTAACAATCATCATCATCTTCATCATCATCACCATCGTCATCGTTATTATTACGTGAGAGCGGGCAGGTAAAACGTTTTAAAATCGTATCTGACGGAGACTTTAGATGCGATACTAATCACTGTTAGTGAGACGAGGGTGGCGGCACCGTGGGCGAAGTCTGCTGTCTCCGATTGCATCTTGTTTTTGCTTACAGTGGTACAAAAAGTGTAAAAAATACACCAAGAAATAGGGGGGTTAGTCCAAAATAAAACGGCAAGTTTTCATTGGCTGACTATGTACAATATAAGATGTTAAGAAAAGAATTGAATACATACAAAACCATACATAATTTGCTATGCTCACTGTATACTGCCTAGGTACAACTGACTAACGCAATATTATTGCAAATGGTGACATCTCTGTATTCGTTTTTTCGTGTTCAAACTATTTTATTGTAGATTTTAATGTTGCTTGTAAAACAGCTTTCGCTAAGCACCGACCGGAGCGCCTAAAACAAATAAAGACAGACACAGACAGACAGACAGACACAAACATACAAATATGGAATAACATTGAGAGACCGGGAGAAGGTAAGAGAAAGAGAGGGAATAATGTACTAAACGTGCAGCACTTAAAGCCGTTCAACTGATACGCCAGACCTAAAACAACAGATCTGTTAATGTCCACTAGCCGTTAGGCCAATAACTCGGCGATCGCTAGTGATGGGCAAGTCAGTTATTTTGCAGAACCTTTACTTCACTTTTTACCGCGCGAAGCTATGCTAGCGCGGTATATGCTGTCATCGTGTGTCCATCTGTCCGTCTGTCACAAACCAGAGTTCTACAAAGATGGCTAAACCTACGATCACACAAACAACGCCATGCGACAACCCAGGCACTCTAGTTTTCTGTTGCCAAAAAACCTTCGCGAAATTCCAACCGGATCACCCCAACGGGGGCACCAGATAGAGATGGGGTAGGTTCAAATAGGCAATTTTCGACCAATATCAGGCTATATCTCAGAAACGGTCAATATAGGAACATAGTTACTATGGAAGGCTAATATGAACTCGTATGCGTTCTATCGAATGGTGCCTATTTTTAATGACCTCGGGTGACCCCTAACTGCCCCAAACCACCCAATTTTCCACATTTGGAATCCCTTTCCATACCTTCGTAGTGAGCGGAGATAGATACTTCAAATTTGGTAGGCAGGTTAACAGTAGCAAGTCCTAGCTCACGGATGACAAATTATCCCTGAAAGAAGCGTGGTATATCACGTAAACCATTTAAATTTTGGTACATGGGCACCAACTATATCTTTGAAACGGCTGACGCTAGAGTGATCAAGTTTTGTACACCGATATGCATGAGGATAACATCATAAGCATAAGGCTGACAAATGACTCTTAAAAGGGGCGTGGTCAGGGTCACGTGACCCCTTTTTAAATTTTGCCTCAATCATATCTCTGGAAGTGGTGAAGCTAGGCACTTCAAATTTCGTTTGCTGACTGATACACAGGAGTGGCTAGCGCATGCATAATATATTATCACGAAAGGGATGTGCGATGTGTCACTTGACCTCTTTAAATTTTGGATAATGAGTACAAGATAGAGACATTGTTCCAATGGAACACTAATAGAAAATCTATGTGGCCTATCGAATGGCACCGTTGCCAATACCCTTGAATGACCTTGAAGGTCACTTTTGCTGTTTGAAACCCTTCTAACTCTCATACCCCGTGAATCGCAGAACGAATTTACTAACATAGCGCGTCGCGCGGTTCCTCTGCAGTAACAGAGCTTCTTGTCGTATTAGCTTGCCGGGCCATGCCGGCGGGCTTATGTATTGCTGATGTTACTTTCTTTTTTAATGTCGCCTTTGTCATTCCACAACGGGTGGACAGATCGCAAGGCGGATTGTTGCGTTAACACCGTCGATGACAAAGATACTATGGCTAAGAATTTGGTCAACTTCGGTCAAGGGATGTTGCCATGCAACCATTTTATGGCGTGAGACAGCGAAAATTAACGCAACACGTCTTCATTTTGTGCGCTGTCATTCCACAACGGTTAGGAAGATCGCAAAACCTATACCCACACCAAGGTCCCCTGTGAACCCTGTACATCTTGTAAAATTTCGTGAACTTTAGTGCAGCTATTTTTTGAGACTGTTATGATGCGTTTGCAGGGTGCATGGATTGGTGGATGCACCACAACATCTCAAGGATTTGCTGCACTAAAGTTCACGAAATTTAGAAATTTAGAAATTTTACGAACAGACAACAAAACACAGAAAAACGTAAATAGTTTAAAATTAAAATAATAAATGAACATGCAATATCGTAATAACCAGGGATGTTAGTCCTTGGCATTGGCCTTGGTCTTGGCCTTGGCCTTATGACTTGTTGCCTTATTAACATCACTGGTAATAACCCTAATCATCATCAGCATTATCGTGAGTATACATTTTTGGCGCTCTAGTTATATATAAATGCCATAAGGCATAATTTCAAGGACCATGGAGTTACGCGTAGGCCAACAAATAAGTATACAAACACAAGTTTCAGCTGTCGCAACGCGCGACGCTTTGCGTCACCCCATAGTATTGTAAACAAATGTGCACGCCCAATGTGATAAATTGCGGGTCGCAGGTTCAATTCCCAGCCGGTCCGCTTTCACGTAACATAGGTCAACTCAGCCTTACATCTCTCCGGGGTCGCTGAATCGAGTAGGCTACCTGCTTCGGCTGTAGGTAAAGGCGGCATTCTCACCTTTGCCGGGTGGCAGGTAGCCTAACACTGTGTGATCTCATATGGCATGTGAGTTTCCTGTAGCGGTGAGGCAAAGTTGTTGCTAACTGCTATACACTGTTTACTTTACTTTATTTTTTACTTTTTACATTGAAGTCCCTGTGCTTACAAACTGGCTTGATCCGTTTAGCCGTTTCGATAAAATTCTGGCTTGTGACAGACAGACAGACAAACAGACAGACAGACAAAGAACTGTAGCATATATCGCGCTGGCATAGAGTCTTGACTCACGAGAGTAATAAATGAATATATAAAGAATATGAAATTGATAGTTCGTTCAAAACTAAGCTAGTTTCTATTTGTTAACTAAATGTGCACCACAAAAGTAGGCCTAACGTTCATCGTTCCTTTGTATGATGGAAAATAAAACCTATTTCCTAAACGTTTTCAGGTGAGTATTTCATGCGTTGAACCTGATACATGTCTACTTACAGTCGTTGTACTTCGCAATTTAACACGTGCGCCACGCTATCATATATCATTGATGCTTTTAGTCCATGTCCCTAATGGGGAAAACGTACCCCTAAATGGGACTAGAGACTCCCTGGCGCCCAGGGAAAGGTCTCGTGCTGGGAGACGGTAATTGAAACTAAAATGTAAGTGCGTTTATTTCTGCCAGGTGTATAATGTACCGATTTAAAGACACTTTTGTTGCTTGCGTGTGGCACTTAATGGATGTTAATGGTTGCGGTCAATAACTAACCCCAGGATACTTAATTTAGTGTTTTATACGCCTGCACCTGCTTATCTTAGCCTTGTAGAGAAAAATTATTAACCGTAACAATAAATATGACTAAATGTTATGTACATTTAACATATCAACATTGACACGATTAGCCAAAGAACTTTCAATCAAATTTTACAATGTGTCCGACTCCACGGGGAACGGGACACTGCATGCAAGTAGGCCCTAGGCCTAACTTGGCATTTCAAATCAATGTCATGTTCGGCGATGACCTAGAATGCCAGAAGAAAGACGTCGAGATGACAGCTCATACTACAAGAAGATATTGGAAAGATGCCGTTCGAACTTCGAAGCAGTCAGCAGAGCGGCTGAAATTTGCAAGCGCTCAAATCTCATGATAATTCAGACCGATGGGTTTGAATTTATACAGCAGACATGTAGTTTTACTGAAAGCAGAGATAGGCCCCTATGTATATACGTCAATGCGCTTGAGTGTTTAAATAGTTGTTCAATCCGTCGACACAAACCTATTTCTTCTGCTATTTTATGGTCTTTCTCCATCGCATCCTTAACTGCTTCACTTTTTCAGACTCGATAAAATGAAACAAACTTGTTCCCATTACGAATAAAACCGGGTATATCGTCAGTGTACCGGTAATGTGTATATGGACATATCCAATATAACACGTTCGGTAGAGAAATCAGATTGCGTTCAACCTGACGCAAGCCTTGCGGCCCGTTAGCGTGGGTCGTGCAGATGGCGGGTCTGCTGGCTGGAGGCACGGGTGAATCAGTGCTAGCGGGTGCAAACGCATATCACAAATGTCAAGCGAGCATTCAATGCACCCAACTACCGCAAGCATTGCCTACGGGCCTCATATAATATTACCGTGGTGATGCGCCACTGTCTATGTTTCGTTTTGCTATTCGAGTTCTGGAGTAACTAATTTTTCAATTCAACTTTTTCGTATTCGATTTTACACATTGTAAACTATAGCTACTCACTAAATGTAGTAATTTTGTAATGGCTGCGGTAACGTTTTTAAATTAATAAGCTTAGCTGACATTTTAACGCTTCTCTGCTCATTGGAATGAAGTACATGTATATTTTTAAAACATATTGTCATTTAAAAACATAAAAAGTAACAATTAAACATCAGCGTACATTCGATGTCGTTGCTCACTTTTGCCAGTAATTTTAACCGAAAGCAGCATTTTTGTAAATAAAAAGTAGTGCAAATTTTGTGTCCAACTATAGGCCTAGTATTTTTCATCAAACACAGCTAAAATTTAGGCCTGTAAATAGAAAAGCACTAATTAAGTACTCTAACCAGAGACTTTAAATCTCTGCGAAGGCTGAAAAAATCCGAGTGTCAAAATTATTTTTATCTGGTAAAGCTATTTCATTGAGTGAGGCTATACTACCGCGGTATATGCTGCAACCCTGTGTCCGTCTGTCTGTCTGTCACAAGCCGGTATTATAGCTGGCTAAACTTATGATCAAAGAA
>Ga0209780_1002996_pt1 | contig 12356 bp, 10 predicted proteins | sample WorMetexBAHAMAS2_FD_187384 | JGI IMG/M metagenome (GOLD analysis project Ga0209780, IMG submission 187384) | Marine gutless worms symbiont microbial communities from Max Planck institute for Marine Microbiology, Germany - Inanidrilus exumae... | ecosystem: Host-associated > Annelida > Digestive... | reverse complement strand
GCAGATGTCATGCGAAATTCCTGGAGTTTTTACAAAAACAGGCTATTATAAACGATTGAAATAAAAACGCTTAAAAAAATGAACGGCTGACGATCTTGTAAATCCTCCTGCACAAAAAAGCCCCAAGGCTTCACAGCTTTGGGGCTTTTTTTTAATCGGATATGCGAAAGGGCTCACCAAACACCGAGCCCATCGCTTAATTTATTTCCGATAATATCTATCGTACCTGTCATTTCTGCGTCGATCATCATCCCATCTTCCACCCGTGCAACGACGTTTTCGACAATCATGATTATGATAATCTGGGCGATGATGAGCCGCTGGACCATGCTGGCGGTGTCGATCATGACGATGACCACGAAGATGACCCCGATGATGACCACGAAGATGACCCCGATGATGACCGCGATGATGACCCCGATGATGACCCCGATGATGACCCCGATGATGACCCCGATGATGACCGCGATGATGACCGCGATGATGACCCCGATGATGCTTACGATGATTTCGATCATCGAATTTTAGGTAGATATCGACATGTCCATGAGAATCAATAGCAACACGCCCTGACAGATGATCTAATATATCATCTAACACAGATGATGATTGGACTGGGGTCGAAATTAGGGGTAAAACAACCAAATTAGCAAGTAGTAGCTTTTTCATAGTATCTATCCTCGTGGATGGACGATGATTACGCCCAATCAATTTGAGAATTTTTCAGTCGCAAATACATACAAATCAAATTATAGCCCGTTACCGTTATTTTATAAATAATACCAAAAAGCCCAAAAGCATTACAACTGATTCTAAATGAATTTGTTAAAAAGTTGGGCAAGGAGGTTTTAGTAAAAGCGCATTTATCCAAGCACATTGCCATTTAAAAGCCACAGCGTTTACCTTATTCACTGGTTGCTCTAAACGCTCATTTAAACCGGCGCAACAACTGTTTGGGCAGTATGTCACCGAAAGTAAAAAAAAGCTACTTTAACGGCTCCTTTAACTGTTCAAATTAAAAATTGATTTTCAGTTGGTTTTGATTATTTTTTTTTAATTGAAAAACCGTCATTAATTAAAAAAAAATAGTAATACCAAAAAATCTTCATTTAAAACGCAATATGTGATAAAGTTGGCAACTTTTAAACTAAGTTAAGTAGGTGCGCTGACTTATGTTTGAGCGCGCTACATACAATTAGAGGAGAACTGAATGTTTGGAAATGCTCATATGTTTGTAGCCTTGGCATTATTGATTATACCAATAAGTACAACGGCAATTGAAATGACCGATTACATTGAGCCTGATAGTTTTTACGATGAAGCTTACATTACCGGTCAATTTCGTTTAAATTCTGGAAATCAGGATCAAACCAGTTTTGATGGGACCGCTTTAGGGTATTATGATCTGACCTCTAGTACCTTACCTTTCACATGGAATCTCAGGTTGGATGGTCAAACGGACTTCAGTAGAGGTGAAGATGAAGGTGCCTCTACTCAAAGGGGTTATAAATTGTTGGCATCAGCCGATGGCAATAAGTATTTCGGCAACACGAGCGAATTATTTGGTTACGGTTCTCTCGATCTAGGACACCGTCGACTGTTTGGTGCTGATGAGGATGATGATCCTTACGTGAAACCGGGTGTTGGGATAGGCTATGGTCGCGTTTTTAATGCAACCCCTCTCGCAGATGTCTTGCGTTTTGTGGAAGAACTGAAACAGTATGGAGTTATCACTGGGAGACTAGACGACCGTACTTATTTGGATCTGGCTAACGTTATCGCGAGAGAGAGTGAATTCAAAAGCCGATATGGTCTGAGGGATTACGAACAACACTGGGTTGCAGAACTCGAAAAGATTCTACAAAATGCTGGCGTTTTGAAAGGCAATGCACTTGGTGCCGTGGGTGTTCTTAAAATACATGATGTCTTATTCAATGAAAAAATAGGCATTCGTAAACATGGTTGGTTGTTCAAAGCCGGTGCCGGATACATTGCATCTAATTATGACGGCAGCAAAGGTGATTCTTCGCTGGATCTGTCCTTTGAGTACGCAATGCCTATGGGGTATAAATTACAATTCATTGAATTAGCCGAATATTCTACCATATGGGAGGATGATCCGATCCATAGAGTTCGTAATAGAATGTCGCTCACTTACGAATTATCAGATCGAATCGATTGGGAAAATATCTGGGAGTTTAATGGCCTTTTCCCCTCCGAAGACGATGCCAAAGATCTGATAACCAACGAGCTAAGCTCAACTTTCCGCTATTATTTGTCAAATCAAATCACGGCAAATTTTAGCCTGGCTTTAACGCATGTTGAAGATGATGTTGATGATAATGGCAACGATGACATAGAAAGGGCTGTTTTCATGGGTGTCACTTACAGGCTGAAATAAAAACGTTTCAGACCACCTGGCAAATCGTTCGGCACAAAAAAACCCCAAGGCTTTACAGCTTTGGGGCTTTTTCAATTTTCAATGATATGCCGAACGTACTTGAAATCTGTGAAAATATATATGGCTAGGTGAAAAATCCTATTTATTTAAGAAATAGGATTTTTTTTATCTGGCGTTTAATTTATTAGGGGAATCAAGTGAAAATACTACGTTTATTTGGTTTGGCATACGTCATTGCGGTTGCGACATGCCACCACGTCCAAGCTAAGCCGGCATCTACTTACAGCTTTCTTGCAACTTACTTAGGCAACTATCCTCAGCCCGAGGTTAAAATCGCGGAGGCTTATAGGAACGGTATTCAAGCTGGTGTGCGTAGCTTCTGGAAAAGATACAAGCTTATGGGGCCACTAGACTCAATTGACACGTTTTTTAAGGGACAAGGCTCGTTGAGCGCTTCTGTATCGGGGATAGCGATCATGATGTATGAGCCCCCTTTGAAGTCTCTTAAATCGCCGTTCAAAGTAATAAGTGAGCCGGAAAAATATGATGGCGCTGTGGCTGCTATCGCCAATCGGTTCATTTCGATCCTGCCTAGTTTCGCTTTCACGGTAGAAGGCTGGACCCAGGATAAGTTGTCTATTGATGAAGTACTCGCCCGCCTGAATCAATACTACACTATATTTTATAATGAAACGGAACTCGAAAAAGCAGTATTACCGCAATCGCATACCTGTGATAGCGTTCTGAATAATTGGAATGCTCGTTTACAAAATGCACTGAGAAACGCGAAATTGGAGTCTATGGTCGAGATGCTCAGGCGGGATACCAGGCTGGAGCCTGGACAGATGGGTATTTTAGTTATCCGTGGGAGCCTATCCTCCTTTGGGGAATCAGCTACTAGGAGCCTGCCTATTTTAAAACATACTAATACTAACCGGACATTTTCGATATTTCATATAGGTTTGAAAGAAGAGACTGGCAAAACCACAGCCGTGGAAGTAACTGTAGATCATTACGATACGGCCGCGACGACCGAGGCGGGACGGATACCCATATTGGGATCCATGTTGGAACAAACCTCGCGGAAGGCTGGCTTCAATATTCACGGTGATCTGGGAATGGTTCTGATACGCTTTCGCTAGTCGCTGGTAGCGGCAGCCAAGCAGCTCTGCTTGACCGGGCGGTGGCTTTGCGCAAATAAACCCTGGATTTTCGCTTGTCAGTGAGCAGTTATCGGTTATCAAAGGCTCGATATGGGATAGGTATAGTATGGCAAAAAGCACGCATATTTCAGTTATTGACAACATGACTCATTATGATATATTTAACCATTAAAATTTGGAATTCATAGGCGAAAATTCAATTAGTTTCGATTTTAAATCAATTATTTGTTAGGTATTTGTCATACAATTTATATTTTGTATGTATCTAAATCCCCTTTGCGAAAGGATATTATTATGTCAACAATGTTTTTTATTAATAAGGATAAATTCATGAAAAAGACTTTTTTATCTATTTTGTTACTCTTTATGGCTACCGCTAATGTGGGGGCTATAGATATGAAGGCTGCTGTTAAACACGCCCATCCATTGCCAAATTTTATGCCCGTCATAACCCAACATAGTGATATGTTGGGGCTGTCTCCAGAACAGAGTAAAGCACTTGCCAAATGGCGAAAAGAACATCGCCCCATTGCGAAACAACTGATAAAGGCGATTATTGAGGGCGAACGACAAGTTCATGAAGCATCTCTGAACGGCAGCCCCAAAAAAGAAGTTATGAGTCAGCTCGAGGCTTTGTTGGATAAGCGGAGGCAACTGGCTGAAATGAAAGCTGATTGTCGGGATAATATGCGTAAAATTCTCAATGACGAACAGTGGAAACAAGTGGTTTCCTTATACAGGGACATGTTGTAAAAATATTGGCTGTGGTTGGTTTGGAACTAACTTCGCAATCGATTTGATTAAAGGCAATAAATATGGCTGAGCCAAGCGTTGGAATTATCATGGGTAGCGATTCAGACTTGCCCGTGCTCAAAGAAGCAGCGAAGATGCTAGAATCTTTAGGGGTGGCTTATGAATTAACGATTGTGTCTGCCCATCGCACTCCTGAACGTTTGTTTAGCTACGCTAAAGAGGCGGAAACTAGGGGACTGGAAGTGATTATTGCTGGAGCAGGGGGGGCTGCCCATTTGCCGGGCATGATTGCCGCCATTACTCCTTTGCCTGTTATAGGTGTTCCGGTAAAAACTTGTATTTTACAAGGACTTGATTCCTTATTATCGATTGTGCAAATGCCTGGCGGTGTTCCCGTTGCCACCGTAGCCATCAATAATGCCAAAAATGCCGGCATACTCGCGGCGCAAATTGTTGGGGTAAAATATCCTGAAATTCGTCATAATATTAAACAGTATAAGGCGGAATTGGAAAATCGGGTTGTTGAAAAAGCACAGCATTTAGAAAAGATTGGCTATGAGCAATTTTTAGCAGAACGATAAAAGCGGCGCACCATGTCACTACCACCTCTAATGCAAAAAGGGCTGTCTGCCTTATTGAAAGTGATCAAAATGACTGATCCCGCGATGATCAGCAAAACGATCACTACCCTTGAAGAACATTTTACTTTATCTAGTTATGAAATAGCGAGTGCCTACCAAAATAGCTACGAATCAGCCCTCCAGGCTATCATTATAGGTTTGGATAAACCATCGTTTTTCGATTCCAAAATAACAGAAGAATTTGCTCAAAAAATTAGGTGCAACTATCTACAACCCTTCGCAGCCCAACATGGGATAGCCCTGTCACAATTTGGTGTAGAGACGGTTGCAAAATGCCAAGCCTTAATGAAATATAAATTGTTTCAAGGCGAACAGTCGAAACTCACTGAAGCAGAGTTGGTCAACTTGATCACCGATACAAATTCTTTATCCATCACCGAATTAGTTATAGAACAGTTGCGTGGCAGGATAGGAGCTGATTTAAATGATGAAAAATTGTTTGCCTTTTTCCGCTATGAGGATTTGTTAGGCACAGCGATTCTATTTTTCCTACATGAACAATTACGCCAAGAGCCACGGGTAGAAAGTACACTGGCAGCTTTGCAAAGGCAGAGCTTATGGCATGATGTTAATGATATTAAAGGGACTCTAAAACAATTGATGACACATCTCGATTTATCTTCGCAGATCAAAGCCCGTGATGAATTGACTTACCACAACAACGATAGCCTAAAAATCATTAATGAAGCCGCTATAAAACAATTACCCCAAAATCATCCGCAATCTAGTCGGTTAGCTAGCAACGTATTGTCTTCAACTGGGGCATTACCGGAAGCGGAAAATTTATTGAACCAAGTGAAGCAAATAGCCTCAAATGATAGTGAACGCGCCTTGGCGGCTTTTAATTTATTTAAAGCAAGAGTGCGAAGCGGAGATTTTCAACAAGCATTAACGGCTTTGCAAGAGGCGATATCGATTGATCCACAACGATTTAGTTTGCATGATGTAGAAAAATATCCCATTAAACGGATTTTAGGTGCAGGTGGCATGGGCTGCGTCTTCCTGTGCCAGCATAAATTGCAAAACAAATCAGTGGTTGTCAAATGTTTTTGGGAACATGGTAAGGGGAGTGCTGAAGAAGTATTTAAAAAAGCCTTTACAATGAGTCAGATAGCGGGTGAATATATCCCCACGCCGCTAGATTATGGTTATGCGGATTCTGTTAAACAAGAACGCGCTTTTTTTGTCACGGAGTACGTTGATGGTGCGGTTGATGGAGAAACTTGGTTAAAACAATATGGCAAATTAAATGTAGAAACAGGCTTACAAGTTGGCTTAAAACTCGCCAAAGGTTTACAAATTGCCCATGCTGCTGGCATTTTTCATTTAGATTTCAAACCTGCCAATATTTTGTTAAAACAGACTGATACAGGCATAGTCGTCAAAATCATTGACTTTGGCTTATCCCAAGTGAATCCTCCTTTGCAGCAAACAATGTTTGGGACATTGGATTATGCTGCGCCTGAACAGCAAGGCGACGGCAAACCGAGTGCAAAAAATGATGTTTTTGCCTTTGGAACAACGCTGTATCGCTTATTGACTCATGAAAGTCCACGCCAATTAAACCCAAGACGTTTAGCGGATGCGCCAGAATTGTTTGATTTACTCTGTGACTGTGTTGAACAGCGTTTGTCAATAGAAAAGATTATCAAAACACTTGAACAAATTCAATTTGATAAAAACTTGGCTCAAAACAATGAACTTGAAATGCTCCTTGAATTGGCTAGAACCAAATATGGGCAAAGCAGTTTAAGCTATCAAGAAACAAACGAGCTGCCAATTGTTTGTCCTTACTGTGATTATATATTCACAGCACCTGAAGAGGGCGATATAGAATGCCCAAAATGCCGTTGGGGGTTTGAAATTGACGATGATGGCGATGTCATTTCATATGATGACGACGTCTCCTCCGTGGGGGGGGAGCAGCAAATAAATTAAAAATAAGTCCTTCCTATCGGACTTCTGATCGTTGTTAGAGACAGTAGTGCTCTAACGGAGACTCGCTTTTTATGAAGAAAACCCACTCTGATAAATCTGTACCACTCACATCGGATGATTATGAAGCTTGGTTTAATCAGGCTAATACACTAGATGATTCAGGCCGCTATGAGGAGGCGATTGAATGTTTTGAGAAAGCCTTGCAAATTAAACCCGATTATCACTTAGCTTGGAATAATCGCGGTATCGCGCTTAGAAAGTTAGGCCGCTTTGGGGATGCGATTGAAAGTTATGAGAAGGCTTTGCAGATTAAGCCGGATTATCTCTTGGCTTGGAACAATCGTGGTACTTTACTAGGAAAGTTAGGTCGTTTTTCTGAAGCGATTGAAAGTTTTGATCAGGTATTGCAAATCAAACCGGATAGGCTTGATGCTTGGAGTAATCGTGGCGCAGCACTTTTTAAATTAGGGCGTTTTTCAGAAGCTGTTGAGAGTTTTGATAAGGTGTTGCAAGTAAAACCTGATTCTCACGATATTTGGTATAAGCGCGGTTATGCCCTTTTTAAATCGGGGAATTTTGAGGAGGCGATCAAAAGTTATGAAAAGGTGTTGCAAATTCAACCGGATTATTATTTGGCTTGGTACAATCGTGGCAATGCGTGTTTCAGCTTAGGGAATACCAAGGATGCGATTGGTAATTATGATAAGGCGTTGCAAATCAAACCGGATTATTATGACGCTTGGAATAATCGTGGCTTGGCACTTTTTAAGTCAGGGCAGCATGAGGATGCGATTAAAAGTTATGATAAGGCGTTGCAAATAAAACCTGATTTGTACGATGTTTGGAATAATCGCGGCTATATTCTGAAACGGTTAGGCTGTTCTAAAGAGGCGATTGAAAGTTATGAGAAGGCGTTACAAGTAAAATCGGATTATCACGATGCTTGGTATAATCGTGGCAATGCGTTTTTGGGCTTAGGCGATTGTAAGAAAGCGATTGAAAGTTATAAAATGGCGTTGCAAGTAAATCCAGATTCTCACGATGCTTGGAACAATCGTGGCATTGCGCTAGATGATTTAATGTATTATGAGAAGGCTATTGAAAGTTATGAGAGGGCGTTACAGGTAAAACAGAATTATCATTTGGCTTGGAATAATCGCGGGATTGCGCTTAAAAATTTAGGGCGCTTGGGAGAAGCGCTCGCCAGTTTTGGGAGGGCTTTGGAGATAAAAGCGGATTATTCGTTGGCTCAAGACAATCGCCGGGCGGTGGTGGAAATGTTAGGTGGTAAGTAAAATCCTCTCCTCACTAAAAAAATATTAATAAATTAACTGATGTTACGCACTCAGCTTCTGCACCTCAGTAGCAAATCTCGGAGCCGGGGCTTTAGCCTCGCGAATCCCACATTCTAATTTTGTGTTAGCCGTCTTACTTACGTAAATCCCAGGAACCGGGGCTGAAGCCCCGGCTCCGGCTGAAGCCCCGGCTCCGGCTAAAGCCCCGGTTTCTATCTCAATGCCATTAAGTTTCGTCGGCAAAAACTTTTGCCGACGAAACTTTTGCCGACGAAGGAAAATCCATAGATGTAGGGTGGATTAAGCGATAGCGTATCCACCTGATTAGTCGTGAAAATTATTTCGGTGGATACGCTCCGCTTAATCCACCCTACATGAGCTAAAGTTGCACATCTTAATCTTAAGTGTTGCCATATCGTCATTGACACAAAAACCAAGGCTCCAACAACCAAGGAGCCTTTTGTATTATCCATATCATCTGGAGTACAACTAATGGAAGACAACGAATAAGACCAATTTTCAATTGAATGCTCATTTGATGAGCAATCCAAAAATCCTATTTGTTTAATAAATAGGAGTTTTTAACTTTCACTTCACATAAAACCTAACCACAGGCGTAGTCAACTGTTTTTCAGAGGACGGAAACCAAACTCTCGCTTGTGCAAGGTGCGTTCCCCGTTTTACGGGCCATAAAAATTTACGTTCGTCAGTGGAAGTGGTGCCAATCACTTCTCCGTCAACCAGCCATTCTATTAAGTCAGCTTTTTCTAGCGGCGTATCAGATAGTTTCAACGCAAAAGCCTCATATTCGTCGGGAATACGCGGATCCATCGCCAATTGTAAACCAGGACTGGGTTGTTTTAAACGTAATGGATTGCTTTCAATCGTTTGGTTCGCTTCCTCTAGTTCTGTGCCCGCAATAAACCATTCTACTCGGCTCGGACAATCCCCGGTGGCGCGTTGCCCCGTTGAACGGCAAATGTTCACTTTGAGCAATTGAGGACTCAGGTATAAGGCTTGCGTTTCTTCATAACGGTTTAATTCTGCAAAGACGGCGCGTAATACCAAAGCGGGACCAGAAGCACCAGAAACATTGGACATGGGTTGTTGATCTAAATTGCCTAACCAAACGCCCACTGTGTAACGGTGATTAAAGCCCATCGCCCAAGCGTCTCTATAATCAGTCGAGGTGCCTGTTTTGACGGCGGTTTGAATCGGAAAACGTAACAAGGTGCTCCGCCCAAATTCTAAGCGACGCGCATCCTGATCAGAGAGGATGTCGGCAATAATAGATGTGATTTCAGGTGTGAAGATTTGAAGCTTTGATGTATGCGGTGCATTGCCTAATACTTTCAGGGGATGAAAGTCGCCTTGATTGGCTAAGCTTGTGTAGGCTTGCACTAATTCAAACAGGGTAACGCCGCCATTGCCCAGGGCTAAGCCCTCACCATAATAATCAGGATGAGCCGTCAAACTTGATAAGCCTAATTGACGTAAACGCTGCAAAAATGAGTCTGCTCCCACGAATTGAATGGTGCGAATGGCGGGAATGTTTAATGAGTTACCCAGGGCATCGCGCAGGCGTAGCGGTCCATAATAATGGCGGCTGTAATTACGAAAGCTGTGCATTCCTGTTCCTACCGCTTCCGTTAAGGGGGTATCATCAATTAGAGTTGCCGCTGTCCAGCCTTTTTCTAAGGCTAAAGCATATAAAAACGGTTTTAGCGTTGAGCCGGGTTGGCGCGGTGTCAGGATGGCATCAATTTGGCTGCCGATACTCACCCAAGCTAATATTTCCTGATTTTGATGATCGACTACCAATACTGCGCCATTATTCACGTTTTTGCTGCGTAAATCCTGCACTCGCTGTTCAAGTATTTCTTGGACAGTGCGCTGTATGCTGGCATCAAGGGTAGTCTGCAAGCGTCCCTTGCTTTGTAAGTCTTGATAATTTTGTAACATGTAGGTGACAAAATGTGTCGCCCGCACGGGTAAATGGGAGTCTTTTAAGTGCAGTGGGTTCGTTAAAATATTTTCATAATCAGCTGGTGTGACGAGTTCTGAGGCTAATAAACGTTTGGCAAGACGGGCAATGGGGGCTTCAATCGCTGTTGTACCTTTGCGTAAATCTAAACGACTGGGCGAGCGCACTAATACGGCTAAGGCCATCATTTCCTTGAGATTTAATGTGTCTAAGTCGCGGTCAAAATAGTAACGTGCTGCTTGGACTACGCCTCGCCGCTGACTGGCATAAGGTACTTGATTGAGATAGAATTCTAATATGTCTGCTTTAGTAAAACGCCTTTCCAGTTGTCTCGTTTCAATGTTTTCTAGCCAGCGTGACCAAAAAGTTCTTGGTCGTGGATGCCAGATTCGCACGGTTTGTTCGCTGATGGTGCTGGCTCCGCGCACGATTCGCAATGCTTTCAGATTTTGCCACACAGCGTGCAACCGTGCTTGCCAATCGGCACCATTATGTTCATAAAAACGTTTGTCTTCGGCTAGGATAAAAATCTGTTGTAAGATTTCGGGGATTTCATGTAGCGGGACGTAATCGTGGATATTCCGGTCATTTTGATAAGTGATGGAAAGCGGCGTAGCATGGCGATCTAGGATTTGAGCCTTTCGCACCGCGCTGTAAGTTAGCGTTTTGGGGAGCGGTGCTAAATCGGTAATGGTTTTCCAAGTGAGCACAGCACTGGCTAATAGAAGGGTTGTCCAGATGTATTTATGCATGATGTGTTTCCTAGCCCTCTCTCGGGAGATAGGCAAGTACATTATTTCGTTATTTTTTTTAGCTCCGGCATCGTAAGTCCAGTCAATTTAACAATAGCCGTCTCATCCAACCCCATTTCTCGGGCTTGTAATACAGTTTCACGTTGTTGTTTTAACATCATCGCCCGACCCTCTTCTCGTCCTTTTTCCAGCCCTTTTTCCAGCCCTTTTTCCAGCCCCTCTTCTCGTCCTTCCGCAACAAAACGCCTCTTCGCCTTCTCCCACGCAGCATCATCCTTAATTTCTGACAACAATGCAGGATCCATACCGCGTTTCTGAATCGTAACCATTATTTTTTGCCACAGCGTATTCGGGTAATCCGCCTCGTTCATTTCACCATCTAGTGAATCTTCAATAAAATTCAACCACTTTTTAACCAATGGCGGGGTTTTGTCATTGACTTGACGGGGGCATAGAAACACCAAGCGGTGGGGATAAACTTCGACTGTACGCCCGTATTCATCTATCGGATTCATGTCACTGACGGCACAACTGAAATTTATGCTGCCATCGCGGGGCGTGCTGGTGAGGACTACGATTGTGTATACTGTGCGATCAAAGCCGTATTCTTGAAAACCACCGACTTGTTCTGCCATGCTAATTAAATGGTAGTATAAAAAACGGTCAAAAAAATCGTCTTCTTTTACTTGTTGGATTTCTACAATAATACGTTTTTCTGTGTCTTCGGCAAATAGGTCGTATTTGCTGCGAACGAAGCCGATGGGTTCGGGGTATTCGTATTCGGTGTGTACTTTGTTGATGTTGATTTCTATATTTAGCACGTCTTTGACGAATTGACGGAATATGTCTGGTTGTCCGAATGCGCGTTTGAATATTGTTCCGTATTTTAGGGGGATTACTTGCATGTTGTTCTCCTATTAAAATTATTTGTTGATATTATATACTATAGGCATTCTAAATACTTTTTCAGATTGACTGTGGAGGGTTGCTGCTGAACTCGCCCGAGCCTCACATTTTATTTTTTCATAAGACTATTAATTTCCTTTAGATAAGCAATTTCTTTTTCCTGTTGTTGCAATAGCAGACGCGCTTTTTCTAATTCGTGAGACAAATTGCTGTAGCCGATTTGCAACCGTCTCCGTAACGTTTGAAAATAGCAATGAAAACGTTTCGGAGTGGTTGCAAACACCAAAGGCGGCGAGTAAATCTTATGGTTTTATTTTGACATTGCACTTTCTTTTTTCACCAGACTAATAATTTCCTTTAGATAATTATTTTTTTCATTTAGATAAGCAATTTCTTTGTCCTTTTGTTGCAATAGTAAATGCGCTTTTTCTAATTCGTGTTCAAGTTCTTTTTTGTCATCTGAAAAATCAGTTGATTGTAAATTTTTAATAAAATTGTTATTATCACCAGCTAAATAAAAAAC
>Ga0209780_1002995_pt1 | contig 12356 bp, 3 predicted proteins | sample WorMetexBAHAMAS2_FD_187384 | JGI IMG/M metagenome (GOLD analysis project Ga0209780, IMG submission 187384) | Marine gutless worms symbiont microbial communities from Max Planck institute for Marine Microbiology, Germany - Inanidrilus exumae... | ecosystem: Host-associated > Annelida > Digestive... | reverse complement strand
GGTCTGCATTGATGAGTGGCGACGCATGCGAGTGTTTCGTCGCCGACGTATCCAAGATTATCAGCTCCGCTCGACTAACGATCGCGATGACTTGAAGCTGGTTGACGATGCTGCGTCAGTACTGGATACACAAGTTGATGAAATAACCAATGTGAGTAGAAAATTGTCCCCATGTGGGTCCCAGGGCTGTAACTAAGTAGGTAAGTGTCTAAGTAAGTAAGTAAGTAAGTGACAAATTTATGAAGCGCTAAACTAGAATAGGCTTTCTTTGTTTCCAGGCCAGAGGTCGTAGGAGGCGACCAAACCTGGCTTTAGTGTTTTGGGTTCATTTTATGTTGTAGTAAATTTTGTTATGGATGCATGTTTGTTTTAGTTTTTCAGTACTTAGCCAAGAGATTGGCTGGGAAGAACGTCTCCGAAATGACCTATTTTGTGTCGGGTGGGACGTAAAACCTAATCAGTCAAGTGGAAAATTGGTCTTACTTGAAAGACATAGCATTTTGAATGCAGTGCAACGTGGCACTAGATTTTCATCAGTAAGTGCAGTACAAACTCTGTGCAACTCTTCACTGGTTTCTGCAGTCCAGAGCTACACAGTATACATAAGAATGCTCCATATGCATCTCCGAATGCTGCGTACGGATCTCCGACATTATCTGTTGGCAGTATCCGCAGTCTGCCAGCTGCCATCAGCTGTTTGTACTGCATCACTGGCACTTACTGTTTGGTCGTTGAGCCTTCTTTGTAGCTGGCCAAGTGGCCTGAAGCTTCTGTGGAGTAGTACTCACGATCGTTTCGTGGTTTTTTATGTAATCTAAAAACTTTCTATTATCAGTCTGTTAGCATTCATAGCACAATGGAGGATTTGTGATTATGCACTGTAAATTTGATCAAAATTGACATTGACATTGGTTGAGCCTGGAATAAGTTGGAAAAAGGACAGATAGAGAGAAACTGAAAGTAATAGTAACATTAGCAGAAACAGCCGCCGCCGCTGCTGCTCATCTGTTTGATGATACTGATGCTCGCCTTAGAGATGGAACTGATTTGAGATTTAATCCATTTCATCTGGGTATATTTCCTGAACACCACGCAGTGGCTTACATATTCATTGAAGGTGTATATCCATTGTATGTAGCGTACGTTTAATTTACTGCTGCGCTGTGCCAGACAAGTGATGGGTCAGCACTGTGGCTTCTTTATAGCAGTTAAGATTGGGGTTAGGGAACTAGAAAGCAAGAATGCACCGGTACATCACTAAACTGAATACACCAACTGTTAAACCCTGACACTAGCACTATCCCTGCTACAAAGATAGTGAGAACTCATGAGACCTGCCGCAGTAGTTATGGCCGGCACTGTATTTTTACTGGCCCGCCTACACATAGTGTTGGGGGGCCAAGGTATTGTTTTGCCATCTGTCGTCGTCGTCTGTCGTCGTCATCTGTAACATTCCACGGCGGGCTATAATTAGACTGAAGGTGGATTCACAGGCCATGCGATGACGTCATGCTGCCTCCAGTCTAATTATAGCTCGCGGTCCAGTAGTGTTACATCCGTTAGGGCGACACCTTGTATTACATACACGTTAGAAGTTTCAAATAGCTACTGCAGTATTGTATTGTCCAGTCATCACTTTCGGTATTCTGGGGCCCGATTTACAAAATATCTTAGGATAAACTTATGATAAACTTAGGATAAAGTGCGACTTAGGAAAATCTTAAGAAAAACAAGATGAACTTATGCAAAACTTAAGATCAACTTAATAACAAAAATGCAATTTCTCAAAAATAACTTAACATTTTTTCACAGAATTGTCTGCATATATCTAGGAAGAACTTAGTAAGTTGTAATATTGCTTTAGTAAATTTCATGTGAAAATCTATGAAAATATTAACTTTATAACTTAGGATAAACTTAAGATAAACTTAGAAAAAACTTATGATAAACTTAGGGTTTTTTTCTAAGATTTTTTGTAAATCGGACCCCTAGTGTATAGTTCAGAACATTTCAAAGCATATCAGTCAACGAATGAATGAAATATTTTTTGTCGTGTGCAGTCAGTTGACTTTGCCGTAGTCACTGCTGCTGCTATGGAGTTTCCCACATGCACGACCAACGCCAGTTTGACTGTGCAGCCGCCAGAGACAGTTAGAGAGAAAGTGCCAACATGTCAGCGGCCGGCTGCAGCTGCGGCTACGGCTGTGTCTGGACAGCTGTTTCCGTGTCGTGTTTGTGGCAAGTGAGTGAAGCTGTTGTAGTTATGTACTCATTACACACATCACCATCACCTACATTTTACATCACTTCACGTCACCGTCGCCTACATTTCAACGGCCGTTTTCAAAGTGAACCTGGTTTAGCCAATGCCGAAATCTCCAAAATGACCTATTTTGTGTTGGTTTTTTTTGATGTCATTCCTGCCACTGAACCAGCAATGTTGAAGAAGATAATTCGAAGTAAGTAAGTAAGAAAATTTCAGGTCGGTGTCCTTAACGTCCCAGGTTTTTCCTCCACTTTTTCCAGAAGAAAACCGTAGGGGAAAGTGGCAAGTTTTTGGATATTGTTCCTGCCACTGAACCAGCAGTGTCGAAGAAGATAATTCGAAGTAAGTAAGTAAGTAAGAAAATTTTTGGTTGGCGTCCTTAACGTCTGTCCACCAGGAAAGTTGTCCACCGACTTCATCCACTACAAGACTGATGCCAACACACACACACAGCTATATGTTGTGCTACTCACTGGGCTCCTGGAAAAAATTAGAACTCACACTTTATAGATAGGTTGACAGTGGCATAATTTCAACACTTTTATCTGTTGTGGCCGCCATGTTGTAGACAAGGAAATGTAAACAGTTTTGTGTTGTGACCATAGATCACTGTGATGTCACTTCAGCATATCTATGATCATGTCAACAAAACTGAATGACGATGTATTTTACTCGGACTAGGCAGTTTTGAGTTAGTTGTGATGGCGACTGTGATCAGTGCCGACATCAGTAGTATCACCGAGTAAGGAGTAGTGAGAAACAGTGTGCTGTACTGGGTGTAGCTAAAGTGAGCTGTCTTGTAAATTGGACTAAAGTGGATCCAGAATGCTCTGAAATAGTAAATAGAAAGTCACAAATATGTCGGGAGAGGTCAACAAGTCTGTGAAGTGAATGAACGGCTGAAGCAGCAGATGTTTTCTGTGATTGGCGGCTGGTCTGTTGAGTGTCTGTTGTTTGACGGACGTGTCTGCAGGGTGTTTGATCGCGTCAAGAGCCGGTCTGCTCACATGAAGAGCCATCGACAGATGGAGCCCACTGTTAATCGTCGGCCGCCATTCGCTGCCTACAATAATGTCGCCAGATAATTGTTGCCGATGTTACAGCAGAACTGATAGCGTACTGCAGACATCCGTCACATTCACGTGTGACATAGGGCCACTTGCACCAAGAATACTCAATTTATGTGTCACTTGAATCTGTACGCTAAATGCTCATTAGTACAAAACTCGTTCCTTGTAACTGCTGTTCGGCACTTAGATCTCCACTTAAAATAAGTAGTGATTTTCGGCTACTCGAGGAGTTTCGACTGTCAAAAAGTACAATGCACAAGCTGCTTGACCATGATGGTGTTTTTTTTGTATGTAAACTACAATATAAAGCTGTAAACTGGTGTGCTACGATAGCATTCAAGAAGTCAAAACAAGTCAAACAAACACAGCATATTTATAAACATGGCGAGATGATGCTTACAGGGAGACCTCTGTCGTAGAATCATAAACATGAGATCTTGTGACTCTTCGATGGCGGCCAATGAGAGTGACTCTGATATTTAATTGTTGCTTAAATGTCCACTTTATTAAGTAATGCTTAATTTTGCTTGTGCAATAATTCTTACTTAAGTAGCGATGTAATTGCTACTTAAGTGACCACTAGTTAAATGGTGATCTGAGTATTATTGGTGCAAGAGGACCTTAGTTGTGGCCAATTCATCATATCTTGTTGTGGGCATTGCTTACTAGACGACTGACAACTGTGGTCAAGTGTAGGCGACTAGCCACCGATGTTGTTAAACAGGTCTTTGTTTATTGAATGAACATTGAAGTGAAGTATGCATGAACTAATCGAGTGCCTGAAATACTGACACAAAGTGAGCACTTGACGAGAATAGTACGTGCAAATATTGCTTTTTGTAGCTGGCCAGACCGGTGAAATATTGTCGTCAATATTCGTGGTAGCTGTTTTGAAAATTTAGTTTCTTAAACAGGCAGTTATTGTCCATGCCAGTCTGTTGTTTTGTACAGCTTACCAGTGAATTCACCAAGTGTGTTTTTTGTGTATATTGTTGTTGTTGTTGTTTTATATTTGTAGCAGTTTTATGATCATGAAGCTACGGACTTTGTTATCGTTATTTTAACTTGCGTAATCTTGAAATCCTGCTGTTGGTGAGATGTTAGCCGATGTACATAGTGGCTGTGCAGTTGTTGTGACTGAAAGTGCAGTGAAAACATGGTATTCTTTGCGCCGGTTTAGATTTTATTCCATAATTTTAGTTTTTCGGCAGTCCGTGTTTGTTATGTATATGCTATGCTTCTAGTGGTAGTTATATAGAATTGTGCTCAGACTGATGTACTGCAGTACTGTTCCATGCTGGGCTGACGACTGAGGAAGCCACACTGCCGCTTCAATGAGCTTTGAGGCTTCATGTCACTAGCTCAGCTTCAAGACGTAATAAATCTCACGGTTACACTTGATGTCGCGTGATATTTTATTTTGCGCCACATTCTCTAATGTTGAATGTGCAATGCCGAGCATGTAACAGGTAGACAAATTAACTTCATTTGCATGTTCATCTCCCAGGTCGACTCGGCCTTCTACCCTCCGTGGGATGGTAAAATGAGTACCAGTCAAAGGGCAGTGGTGCTATGTGGCTGGGAAGGTAACCGCAGGCCTGGTGGCAAGTGATAGCAGCCGACCGCTGGGTGGATGACTTTAGTCACCTGCAAGCTGACTGCCTGTACACCAGGATCAGCTCCGAGCCCGATGCTCGGAAACGAGTATAGGAAGCCTTTTTACCTTCTCTTCAAGAACAACTGAAGGAAGGAAGTGGAAAGGTCTGTCGGCATTTTATTTTGTCATATAGCGAACGTTAGTGCAGTGTAGTAGATGCAGACATTAAGCTGCAGTTACTGACATGATGACGTTATGCATATGTGGAGAGTTGGCTGAACGTTGAATGTGTAATGTTGAGCGTGTAACAGGTAGACTAATTAGCTTCATTTGCATGTTCAACTTGTGGTGTTTTCATGAATAAAAATCACTTGAGCTATTCATAATGTGGTTCAGCCAGCAGTTGTTCATATGGTCAAGGTCCGTGAACTGTGAAATGTTTGATAGTTACTGTCAGAAATTCGTGATTCAGTGAGCTTGCTCTCTGTTGGACCCGCCATTTCATTCTGCTGATTGTCATTTGTCTGAAGTCATCATATTAAAGCTCTTTACTCTTGGTAGTTTTAGATTTCTATGTCGTTTTGCATCATTCAACTGGGGCCAATGTTAAGGATGTTTTGTGTTTTTGAGTAATTTTACGTGGTTATTATCAGGGGTGGAGGCGGCAATACCAATACCCAACACCAAGTATTAGAACTAGGAAACTTAGTTGAATTCCAGTGCATTTGTTGAATTAGGATAAGTAAGGCAACATGATCTTCTAGGATGGTAAAGCCTACTCATTTTCATCTTGTTTTACTGGCCTAGAGTTACCTTACTCGGGGTCAGGCTGATTGTCCTCAAAGCAAACATTTTGGATCTATGGAAAGAAAAATATTTTAGTTAAAATATGGGATTAGTCGTTCCTTGTTTTAGGTTAATTCTTCAGTTCTGTATCTGCTATGCATATTTTGGAGTTGCTTAATCATCGTAACTAATACACATTATTTTGCCGTAGTTCTTTATTCTTACAACATGTCCACAACATTGTATTTTTTTGTTTTACAGTCCCTTTATATCTGTAAGCGTATTTGTACTGTGCTAATTATACTTTCACTACATATATAAGTAGGCGTGTGAATTGTGTAAGTAAATTATATTTTGTATTATTACAAACAGTTCGTTGACTAATAATAATACTGTTACAAAGTAACGTTGTGGTTTAATGTGCTATATTTATCAAATGGAATTATCGTGTGCAATATCTGTCATCATGTCTTCACTATTTCTTAAAATAATTATTTGTTCACCCTTGTTTTTTTAGGTCGACTCCTCCGAGTCGACCTAATAAAGTGGGTCTCAAATGTCCGTCCGCCAGTCCGTACGTCCGTCCATCCGTTCACAAAAAGTTTTTTCGATTTCAATGACATTTCGTAAGTATGGTAGAGGTCGATGAGTGATGCATGACGGTATGCAGTATGACCAGATTTAAGGTCAATATCACGAGCCCTTGAAAGTCGGAAATTCGATCATTTTCGAAGGCTATGTCCTCCCTATTTATAATGACTTTAAAGTTGGCAGTGAGTAGGAGTCGACCGTCAGTCCTGTATGGGGCTAATTTTTCTAGTTTGGTTTGGTGCGTGATCCTTGGTGCAGCAGAGAACAATTATTACAGTACAGTACTGTATTGTGAAGTGACGTTTTATGTTGGCACTTAGTTGCTTATTTTGACCGTTGCTGTGTGCTTGGTACAGGGTACCGTGTTGTCTGTTGCTGTACGTTTTTGTTCTGTATGTACTAGTGGCATTGTTACAGAGACTGCAGTCTTGTCAACTGCTGCGTAAATTATGCAAAATTCCATTTGAAAAGGCTTGCAATGGGTTGATGACCTTGAAGGTCACTGAAGTTGCCACTATTTCATATATCACTTACTGCAAGCCTTTTCAGGTGGAATTTTGCATAATTTATACACCACTTGACAAGATTGCAATTGACACTGTGCATCATACAGACCCTGTGCGATAGCTGCTTCTTGTGTTTTTAATCATCAAAGACCGAGCGACTGCTAATTTCAGTTTACTTATTTAATCTAAATCTACTGTTATTGTTATATTGTTCTTTTTCAGTTAGCTTACCCCAAGAATTAATACTTATTAATTTTAATATTTATAATAGAGTTCTGCCTTAAAGGTGTGATATGACCGAAATTATGTTGAAAGCGCAGTTAAATGCTAACGAGCAAACCAACCGAGTGACTGCTGGCACCTGAAATTTATGTTATGACTTGATGGTACTTTAGAAACGTAGTTGTTGTTGAAGTTATTATTGTTCAAGATTGTAATAATGACAAGATGGGTTTACGGGTTATTGACGATAATGAAGAAAGTCAATGTTCTTACTGCAACATGTAATATATCAGTATATATGATTACGGTTCTGCCACTAGGAGAATGTAGGCATTATGATCAGAGTAACATCAAATACATTTGCAGGCAGTTGTTAGTTAAGATCCTGTGACACTTGTGTTTTTATTAGGTCAACTCTTCTGAGTTGACGTAATAAAGTGGGTCTCAAATTTCCGTCAGTCTGTCCGTACATCCGTCCGTCCGTCCACAGAAAGTTTCTTCGATTTCAATGAAATTTGGCATGTAGGTAGAGGTTGATGAGTGATGCACGACGGTATGCATTATGACCCGATCCAAGGTCAAGATCACGAGCCCTTGAAAGTTGGAAATCCTTCCGTTTTCAAAAGCTATCTCCGCCATTTACGATGGGAGCTGGAAAATGACCACTGATTCTTAAACTAGGGCACAATATCTACATTTGATCGGGCCAATTTTTCTATATTTGTCCTCGTGTTTGTGTCATGTGAATTTGAACTTGGCAGAAACGTCAGTTATGAAAAGTCGACCGTCATTACCGTCTAGTAATTTATTATTTCAGTTGTTACAAATATCTGACAATGTGGACAGACTGATGACGTGTTTGTATGCTAAATGTCGCCTTCATCAGTGCAACTTGAATCTTGTGAATTTTGCTCATGGTTTGTTGATATGTTTGCATATGGTTTGCAGTTTGTTCACTTAACTAAAATCTGTTGTACTACTAATGAAACTCTACTCGGCATTGCCACTGTTCCGTGAGAATTTAAAATATCATAATTAAAACACAATTATTTTTAAATGATATCATTTTTTTCCACGGCAAGTAGCATTATGAAATGCTTGCTTCTTGTGTTATAATGTTAGTTTGTTGCAAATAACAGAACTGTGGGAGAAATAAGTGATTACGTTTTGCAGATGCGATGCGCGTGGTAGATGAAAATCTTGAGATATCGCTTTTTGGACTAAAATGATTTGACAGTGAATTTTAATGCAAATTTTGTTGCACGTTGCTACATTGACATGCAGTTAGTAAACGGTACATAGTTTTCGTAACCATCTGCTGGACTAAATGGCAAGTTACTGGTCCACTGCAGGGCTGGCTCAGCGTAGTGGCTCGGTTTTCTGGTGGAGAACGACGTGATTTGTTACAATGATGTGTTGATGATGCGCCTACTTGAAGAGTTGTCAGCATTGATGATGGTGTGACGACTTGTTGCCAGCTACCACTTGAAGTGAACTTTTCTGCAAGCTGCAGAAGCAGCTGACCTGCTGTCGTCTATCCAGCAGTGTTGTACACCATTCTGTGTACAACTACAGCTGGTGAGTTTGGCTGCCAAAGACCTACACGTGTTACGTTAACCGTTGTATTTCTGCGTGTGTTACGTTTGATGTCGTTATTCTACTGTGTGTGTGCAGTTTGATGGCAGTGTCCATGTCAAGGATTTGTACCATATTTGACAAATGTAGATACTGTGTGTGGGCCAGCAACGAGGTGTAAATAAACTGTCACTGACAGTAACTCAGTAACTTATTTATGGTGCAGACAGGCTGGTTCTCTAGTAGCGGCTGACACGTTCATAATCACGATATCAATCAAGAGATCTTCAATCACACGCACAGCCAAAATATCCTAAATTTTGTTTAAAAAGTCAACTTATGTGATAAATTGTAATTTCTAAATAAGAAATCTTACACAAATTATACTTCTTAAACCAAATAACTTACCTAATTGCAGCTTATTCATTCATCTATCTATCTAAAACTATAGTTATTATTATATTTTCAATTTTTTCTACCGTATCTTACCCCAAAGAATTAATCCCTATTAAATTTTTATATGTACGATATAGTTCTACCTGAAAGGCGTGATATGACCTGAATTGTGTTGGAAATGCCGTTAAACCCCAACCAACCTCTAGCGGCTGACATCCTGTTTATAAGGGTGACCGCCAAGTCACTGCAGAAAGGCAACATTTTATACGTGCATCTAGCATCTAGTTATCTATCGCTGGAGCAACGGTGCCAACTGCCAACACGCAGATTTTTTAAGGTTTGTAACATAATACAATCTGACAACATAAAACATTATGACATCACAGAACATGATCGTGGCTAAAGTGATAAACAAGTCAGTACAACAATCTATGGAGGACAATGTCCGTCTATTAACGACTATGAGGACTAATACAGAGTGCTTTGCATTAAGTCAGAAAAACGACAAAAAATACAAAAAAAACTTGAAAAACCTTCATGAGAATGCTATGTGAAATTACACGTGGGACCGTATCACTGTGACTAGAATATGTTAAAGAAGTAGCTAGCACTTGGTAATCTTTCCAAATTCACAATTCTGCCAGTGAGAATCCATGAACATGATTGCGTTAGTGATGTCGGTAACTCGAAGACAGCAATTGTGCAACAATAATGACACAGATAACAGGAAGTAAATTTTCACTTGCAGATAAAGGGAAAGGTGTAGATTTGTACAGCAGTTAATTATGAACACTCTCTAAAATGCTCAGGATGACACGTGTTAAAGGGATCACGCAGTTTTACCTGCCACCCACACGTTTATCCGCAAATGGAATTAACCATCCTGCCTTTATGCCCAGCCGTAGAGCATCACCACACTTTAGCTGGTACTCAGTTCCCGTCCCACAGAGAGTAGGAGGCTGAGTTGGCCTGGGTGGCTGGTTACATACCAAGGTGGTATGCCTGCCTGAAGGCGGTCACTCATCCAGGTGACCAGTAGTGCAGCGGGGATCGAACTGACGACCATTGAGTCTCGAGTCCAATGCCCTAACCACTAGACTATTGAGCCATTACTGCTTGCAGCCGTTGCAGTAACAGTCTGTCACTGGAACACTTTCAAATGAAAACTGCAAACGTATCTCTTTGGACAACGACGAACAACATCCGGTGTCCCTTTGTAGCGTTTTTGTGATTTTGGCACCACAATACAAGTGTCAAGATCTACTTACTTAATTACTGGTTCACTACATCATTGCAGTGTCCTTTGTATTCCCACACAGTTAACTCAGAAATTCACACAGAGTAATAATGGACACTGTTGAGCTAAACACTGTACAACAGCCACAAGACGGGACAGCAACAATATTGCTAAACAAAAAAGAACAGAGATTCATCACAAGATTGATCTAATTCACACGACATTGATACATATGCATAGAAATGCAAATCTATACAAAAATCTGACGAGAGGTTCTTTATGTGTTGCGATAGAGTACATGTAGATCGGTCCCACCGTCACTGTGCGGTAACTTCACCACATTACGGTGCCATACAAATTTTAAATTTTTACACTATGTTGACAACGATTATCATTATTACTGACCCGCCTACACATAGTGTAGGGGGCCAGACTAGTAACGGTCGCTGGCATCTGTCGTCTGTAACACTCGCAACGTAACTCACCAGGGGTCAGCACGCGGCGGGCCCGTGCTGTTACGTCCCGTTAGGGCGACACCTTGTTGTAAACTAGAAGTGTCCTAAGTGACCATCCAGTGCACACATGGACACCAGATTAGTGTCCAGTTTGCGAATGACCCTGCGTTAGCCGGTTGCCTCTCAGTTGCCTTTACATACTTCGTAGTCCACTTGTTCTGAACGCATGCATCGAGTCGAACAGACCAAAACGTTTCATACCCTCCTTGACACCGTGTTTTCCTTAGGCATTGCCCTCCGTGTTCCCTGCCCGACTAGCGAATATCGAACTTTGCTAGTCAAGGATACGCAGGCCTTAAACGTCCACAGTTACTTTTGAGAGGCTCATGGAGCTATACCAAGTGATCATTGATTACTACTGCAACATACATACACATACACTGCTTAACCGGCCTATGTTCTGGAATCACAATAGGTTAGCTCGTCTCACCCAAAGGTCAGTCTATGGAAACCGTAATAATAAAACCAGTTTAATATCAAAACTGATGGGGGATAATAACTTTAATCTACTCTGATATAGCATAAGATACGTCTGATAGGGCCTTGTGAGTCTGTATGCCTAAATTATTCTGAAACATACATCAAACATTTCAAGTACAATTGCATGTGGCAAAATAGATATTTTCAAAACATTCCATAAACGTAAAAAAATTTTACCATGACATATAAAATGCCTTTTACACAGTTTCACAGTTGGTTGAAACTGTATCGAACTGGGCCTTAATATCACAGCTACGAAATTATCAACGGAAACGTTTGTTGCAGAATCTACCTAAATTCCCTTGAATGTGACGAGATACTGGTATAAAAAAACTGGCGGTAGTTAATGTCAATGCAGTCAGAATGCAAATATTACACACTGAACATCCGTTTAAATTTGCTCAGCAAATGTAAACGGATGTTTAGTGTGTAACATTTACATTGACCAAATCTGGTTGTTCTGCAAGAAACAGTTCGAGAAACATTTTAAAAGCAAAATAAGTGACGTAACAGTATGCCAATCACAAGAAATCGGACACCTTGCAAAAAAACAGCGCATACAAATTTCATTAAAATAAAACACACTGAGAGTGACGAGCAGAGTAGATCCACAAGTAAAATACTACAAAAAGACATTGGCATTATCAAAAGAGAAAAAAAGCCTAGCAACAAAACAACAAGTGTATGCAGAGAGCAGTGAAGTGCCACGTGGTCTGTATAAGAAACGTGTACATCAGCAGCAGTCTGCAGATCAGTGACGACGTGTTGTGATGATCTATTCTAACTTCTATCTGCACCAGTACTGCGTGGACGAGCTCTACCATCAACGAATCTGTTACACAACACTACAACATCGTAAACTCTGACCATCTATCACAACAACCTGGCATAATAGCCTACATTATGGAATATGACAGTAACAGGAACTTCTTCAGTGCCTCAGTGCTGGTGGTTGGACCAACCCGACCTGCAGAAATCCCTCTATAATAATAAAGTAGACGTGCTGCATGTCCGACTAACTGACTTGCATGCAGCACACCAAAACCTGCCTTTCCCGCCTGATCGAACCCTTCCTCTAAAGCAATATCAATACCAGGGCAGGTTGTGATAAGTAC
>Ga0209780_1002994_pt1 | contig 12357 bp, 10 predicted proteins | sample WorMetexBAHAMAS2_FD_187384 | JGI IMG/M metagenome (GOLD analysis project Ga0209780, IMG submission 187384) | Marine gutless worms symbiont microbial communities from Max Planck institute for Marine Microbiology, Germany - Inanidrilus exumae... | ecosystem: Host-associated > Annelida > Digestive... | reverse complement strand
TTACATTTATGAAAGGCCGCTGACTGAAATAAATGTGATCGCTATCTTCTGTGCGTTGAATTTGCGGATAAAATTTTGATATTTGCTGTTTTAGAACGGCGGCTTTTACAATGAAGAGAAACTGAAACCAGTTTTTGTTTTAATAATTGTTGAATGGGTGACATCCATCTGGTATATAAACCTGCACCAAGGCTCTGTTTTGCAAGAAGTCTAGGAAGAACAATGAGGGAGCAGTTAGCTAACACATATTAACCTAGAAAGTGGCCATTTAAATGCTATATGTGCTATCTATATTGGCGACGGGTTCGACTGTCCTTGACCATTTTGGTCCCTACATTATCATTCCATTTATTAGCAGATTCTGCTCATCTTGAAATGTCAGGTAATGAGGCAGCATGGGCAGACTAATGGTTTACTACCATGTCCAGCGTGTTGTCGAACGATGCACTGCAAGCCGGGGCATCAAGAGTCATCTCGTCTTCCATTGTAACTCCCAGAGCTGAGCCGCTGCCACACTGCTGGGCAGCATGCTTTATCTCACTCACATTGACGACTGACCAAAGCCTCACGGCATTACCACTGCTGCACGTCACAAGCCGACCTTGCCGACTCACCAGCATGTCTGCAGTACAATGTACACACATATCAGCTGTGACAACAGCAACAGTGAATTTTGACGAAAGGCCGCATCGCATTTCACGCCGTTATTGCGGACTGAATGCCCATGCTGCATGCCATTATTGACAACTGAACGATCCTTTTGCTGCGTACACCACAGCAGCGACTGCCAATGCTTTTCAATGGGCCAGACAACCCCCAAAATTACCCATTCTGGTAGAGAGAACTGGACTTCCCATCCAATACATGGTTTCTGGGGCCCACGTGGGTTAGCCACACAAATGGCATCTCTATCAGTTCAGCCATTTTTGCAGGGCTCACGAACGTCAGCAACAGACAGACACACAGACAGACGCACAGAACACACTGCTCCATCTGTAGCAATAGACCGCATCTAGCTATTGCTGCAATGCGGCCTAATAGCAATACATTTGCAAAGCATGCAGTATGCAGCCACTATGAGCAATCATTAGGCAGTAGCTGTGTATCAGGTATCAGGTGGTCAATAGTCACAATGGCAGTGTTATGAGTATGGCCATTACAGCACACTGTGGATACTACTGGCTTTGGCGACAGCACACATGCAAGTCTCAGTATTTGCAGTACTGTACTGTTATTATCAGTGTGGTGCAGTGGCACAAAGGGTACAGCGTTGGACTTGCAATCAACAAGTGGCGAATTCAAATCCTACTCTGGGCAAAAGCTGCGTAACAACCTTGGGCAAGTTATTCACACCTATGTGCCTCTGTCACCGAGCAGTATAACTTGGTACCGAACCAAAGGGCGGTGATGCTCTGCAGCTGGGAAGGTGCAGGCCTGGTAAAAAGTAATGGCAGCCTACCGCAGGTAGATTACTTGTCACCCGCAGGCTGACTGCCTGTACACCAGGATCAGTTCCCAGCCCAACACTCGGCAGCGAGTATGGGTAAACCCTTTACCTTTACTGTTATTATATCATTTGCCATTCTGTTCATTCAAGAAACCATTATCTATAGTCATTTTACTAATAGACTAATGAAATCAAGTCTAAAACAAACTTATAAACTGCCAATATCGTAAAAAGAATAAGTAAAACTGTTACATGCCTAACTGCCACACCACGGAAAGTCAATACAGCAACACTTCCATAAAGAGACAAACATGCAAAAATGCATCGTCTGGTGTATACTGTAATGAGACATTGAGACTGTTAAACGTTTGTCCCCCAAAACTTGTCACGTTTCACAGTCCAGTGGCCAAGGCACTTCTTAAAGGGTTTAAGAAGTGCCTTGGCCACTGGACTGTGAAACGTGACAAGTTTAGGGGACAAACGTTTAACAGTAACCTTGACCTTTGACATCCAGAATCTAATCAGGTCATCAGTGGGGGCTAATGGTTCGTTCGTTCGTCTGTTTGTCAGGACAGATCTTGTTACCATGATGTCTGAAGAACTACTTGAGCAATCTCGATGAAACTTACATAGAATAACCATTAGCCCCTACTCATCACCTGGTTCTATTTTGGAGGTTAAAAGTCAAAGGTCACTGTCACACCTTGGTTCAAGTATGTGGTGGCAAATGCAGCCATGTCAATGCAAAAGCGTCCAAGTCCCTCTTCTAGTTTTATTACTGGTGACTAGAATGACCATCGAAGATAACAGTGAACGTTACAAAACCTATTTCACGCGTGCTGTCGGTGTCTGCCAACCAGTGCATGAAGCACGTGTTCTGTCGCGTGTCCCACGCTGACACCTGCCCTCTGCTCGTGCCAACATACAGTGTACTGTCACCAGCGTACTCCAGACATGTCAGATGCATCCGGCCACTAGCATCATGTGACACACTCTGACAACCAATCACAGACAGCGACACAAGCGGCACATGAAGCACCAACAACCAATCACAAAAAACAACAAACCAATGAATGAATATAATCACAATAAAAAGGTAAAGGTTTCCCATAGTCGCTACCGAGTGCTGGGCCTGGAGCTGATTCCGGTGTAAAGGCAGTCAGCCCGCAGGCGACTATAAGTCATCCACCAAGCGGTAGGCTGCCATTACTTTCCGCCAAGCCTGCGGTTACCTTCCCAGCCGCAGAGCATGTTATACTGCTTGGTGACAGAGGCAACAGGTGTGAACAACTTGTCCAAGGTTGTTACGCAGCTTTTGCGAGTATGATTTGAACTCACGACCTGTTGATTGTAAGTCCAACGCTCTACCCGTTGCGCCAGTGTGCCTCCATAATCACACTATTTGACAAATAACACTGGCAATGCCAAAACGCATCATTAAATCTAACTAACAATTTGTGATTAGCATAAAGTTGTTGCAGTGAGTAATATCACTCTGAACAAAGACTAAGGTCTGGTTGCACCAACCATACTTAAATTTAATTAGTGCTTAAATCTCTACTTAAGTGCTCATTAGCGTAAATCACGTTGCGCGGCTTGCGCCATCACCACTTAACTGCTAAACTCCGATGTAATGATTCTGACTTAAGTGGAGATTTAATCACTACTTAAAGTTAAATGGAGATTAGTTAAGTGACAATTTACGTATGGTTGGCGCAACCGGACCTAAGTCACTTCAAAGTGAGCAGTCTTCAGCTAATGATGAGCCACAAGCTGTCATTTGCAACGTTAAACTAATGAAACCAGTTCTTAGTGAATATTCTGCTAAGCTAATGTCAAAAACAAACCACTAATTTTGAGTAATTCCAGACATCTGTGCTGCAATAGTAGCAATCATTGATCGGTCATGAACAAACAAATTTCATTAGTAGATTAAAATAGCTAATTTTAACGTAAAATGCACAGCATACAAATAAGCAGGTAAATGCAAAAGTATCTTCTACAAAAGTATGTAAAATAATCTTCACAACACCGACAGTGGGTGTGTTTTCCATGTTACTGAGGTTCACCTTCACCATGTCTGAAATAGGAATGTGGAAAGTAAAGAGAACAAGTGAACTCAGACCATGTGATGGGTTCCAAGTAGATCATGTGGCAGTTGAGCCTCGTGAACACTCAATGTGACCTTGTCTTGTGTCTCATCAAGCAGCCAGAACGACAACGTCCCAGCGTCACCAACAGAAGCAAATTCATTCACAGTGTATGGGTCCCACTTGAGGTCATGGATCGGCCGTGAAGTCTTTGTGCTTGTCAGTACCGTGTAAGTGTATGAGCTCCAGACGACAATGCTGCACTCACGATAATCACCTAAACAAAACACAATGAGAGACATGCACGTCTGAATAAAGAAGTTAGTTAGTTGGAGTTTAACGTCCCTTTTCAGCACAAATATGGCTATATCAGAAAAGAAAGGTCAGGAGTGGGGAGCTATCCAACTACTGTAAATTTTTATTGCAAGAGTGTTGAAGGCATCCAGCCAACGTCACAGAAATCAATTAGAATTTATAAAAAAATGCAAGATATAAAGTCAATGTTTTGACACTGTCAGCTGAGTGACTAAAAAACAAAACAAAACCAGCTGCGACTAACCTAACAATACAGAAAGTAGTAGAAGTAGTACATATAGTCTTGGAACAGCAATAATGCTTCAACTTTTTAAAAGTCAAATAAGTCTCATACAAAAATAAGATCTTATTTTTACATGTCTTAATGAGTTCCACATGACTGGAACAGATTTATAAAAACGTGCAACCCCCAGACAGGTTTATTTTATGTTTTTTAATAAAAATGAACTATTTCAATGCATCTAAGCACACAGACACCACTGGTGACCCAAATAACAGGTTTTGCTGACAAGTGTGTTGAACGCACCAACAGAAATAAGAAAACGGTCATCGCGAGCATATGCAAGACAGACAATGTCAAACTGATGATGAGTTAAAGTTCGCTTGAGAACCATGTGCTCCAGATCCCATATACAGATCTGACTGACTGACAGTCCATGAGGACCACTCGCTGATGCTAGCATCTGAACACAGACAAACATACCATGATACCAAGCAGTGTAGCATACGGCAAGCTGCTGTGGACGCAGTATGGTTCTAAATGTGGATCAATCAACTGGCTTATTTAATCAGCCAGCCGCCGCTACACAAATAGCCAATCACGCACTGGCCAGCTGCCACCGGCGAAGTTTATCAGCCTACAACATAAGGCACATGTTGCGTGCTGGCACAGTGGTAGGGCGTTAAAATTGCGATTTACAGGTCGCGAGTTCAAATCCCAGCCGCTCCGCTTTCGCGTAACATATGTCAACTCAGCCTTGCATCCCCCCGAAGTCGCTAAATCGAGTACCTGCTTCGGCTGGGGGTAAAGGCGAGATTCACACCTCTGCCGGGTGGCAGGTAACACCGTGGGATCCCATATGGCATGAGAGTTTCCCATAGCGGTGAAAGTTGATGCTAACTGCTGCTATACAATACACTGTTTACTTACTGTACTTTTACATTAAGTCTTTCGAATTCAAGCTCAAAACTATTCAGTGCTTTGACAGAGCTGGTTGGGGTCAGGGAGGGAATCCGACTTGTAAAAAGCCTGACTACAATTATGCCCAAAAGTTCTCTTTTGAACGAGTTATTGCCACTGGATAGCCGACATAAAGACAGCAATGTCATATGATTTTCCCTTTTGTTTCCTACCGTGCTTTGACACTGTTTGTTTGGTGAAAGGAAGGCATCCGACCTGCAAAGAAACTCTGTTCTGTTCTGGAACAGAAGCAGGAAGCAGACCGAGGGTAACACGGATAACCAACGTTCACATAGAAACCAGCCATTGTAAGGCAAACGGTGGTTCGCCTTTAAACTGGCAGAGGAGGTGAATCAAGGCAGTAATTGGCTAATGCAGGTTCACATGGTGTCTGTGTGAGTAGATCAAAATGCATTTATACAGTTCTAAACAGGCAAACACTGACTGTTCACGATGAGTGCAACCACTCTTGAACAATTCAGTCTTTAAACTATACTTAAAACGTCATAATGCTCAGCAGATCAATAGTCATAATGTCAGTAAGCTTCAGACTAAGTAGTATGGATGTTGAAGCACTTCAATGACAGCGCCAGTGCCGTTTGTGGTACAGGAAGAAACAGGTTGTCCGATGACTTTAAGCTGCTCTGGTTGTCAGTGATAAATAATGTATATCAATACCAGATGGTTGTAGCAGTAGTAGTTAGTTAGTTAGTTGGAGTTTTAACGTCCCTTTTCAGCACAAGTACGGCTATATCAGAGATAAAAGGTCAGGGGTAAAGAGCAATCCCTACCTAGTGAAGGAAGGCCAGCGATATATTAACCTCAACCCTGGCCGCCTTTTTGTTCAGCAGCCACCCAAAAAGGGAAAGGGACCGAAAGGTGCATTTAAATTATTATGGTAGCGCCTACAAAAGGGGGAGACAACTATCACACTGCAAGACAAAACTAAATCAAATACGACATAAAACATGTATCCTTAACTAAATAAATTAGCCCTGTACGGGACTGGCGGTTGATTTCTACTTTCTGCCAACTTCAAAGTCACGTGACGCAGAAACTAGGACAAAAATCAAAAATCCGGCCCGGATAAGCTTTAGGTATTGTGCCCTAATTCAAGAATCCATGGTCATTTGCTAGCCCCCATTGTAAATGGAGGAGATATCCTTTTAAAATGGCCGAATTTCCGACTTTCAAGGGCTCATGACCTTGACCTTGACCTTGGATCAGGTCATACTGCACACCGTCATGCATCACTCATCGGCCTCTACCTACATTCCAAATTTCATTGAAATCGAAGAAACTAGTTGTAGACGGACGAACGTACGGACGGATGTACGGATGGACAAACAGACATTTGAGACCCACTTTATTAGGCCAACTCAAAGGAGTCGACCTAATAATACATATGACATAAATCAACACAAAAAAACTAAAGACAGTTTTAGTTGCCTCCTACATCATCCGGCCTGGAAACGAAGAGGGATTATTCTGGTAGAATGGGATGTAGTAGTAGTAGCAATAGTCGTGGAACGAGCATCAAACAATAGCAAAATGCCAATGCTAATAATCGGCAAATGTGTGAAAAATGACCTGAAAGTCGTTCTGTAAAGCAAGTGTAGAAATCTCTTCATTATGACCTGCAAGCAACAAGTCACATCCTATATTATTAGCAGTAAAACAAAAAACCACTGACTCTAACCATGGAAACCACCCTCTGACCTTATCCTTTCTTTAGCTAATAAAATTAAAAACTAACAACAGCAGCAGCAGTATTAGTATTATCCACGGCATAGAGCTTAAATAAGCTTCAACGCTCACATTGAAATCATCACAGTATTATCCACCACATACCTTCAATAGAGTTTAGAGAAGCTGCAACGCTCACATTCAAACAATCACAGTTTCTGTGGCTTTCTTGATCATATCAATACACATACAATTTCTGCAATGGCAACCTTCCACTGAGCATTATTCTGCTATTTAGCATTTATACATCTCTGACATATTTCAGTTTCTTGGAATCTATGAAAAAAACTCAAGATACATCATCAAATTAAGTTTATAACCATGAAAATAAGTGGACAGGCATTGATTAACAAACCAATGAGATGTTGCTGACTGCCAGCATTCAAGTCTTCCACGATGATGACACAGCCACTCGTGTATGCAAAGAAACCTGCAGAAAATTAACCACAGTGCACTTCAACAAATCCTATTTAACAGCCTGCAAGCAGTATCAAACGTCTCGCCGCATGCTGGGACGTTGCAAAAGTCATAAACATACAGCACAACTTTAAAGCAAGTATGCTCAACATAAGCTGCAAAACTGAAAAAAAGCACATAGCATCTTAAACATATATGGCATGAATGGGACTAGCTGGACAATATCATCAGCAATCCACATGAGGCTGGCCAGTAAAATTAAGCATGTACCAAGCACCTGATTGCTTGATTGACTTACAGTTTTATGTCCCGCCCTGCACAAAATAGGTCATCTCAGAGACGTTCTTTGCAGCCAATCTCTTGGCTTAGTACTGAAAAACTAAATCAAATACAACAAAGCAAACATGCATCCATAACAAAATATACTACAACATAAAATGAACCCAAAAGAACTAGTCTGCTTTGGTCGCATGTGATGACCTTCCACTCATCACTAACATCAAACATTTCCAGATATTTTACACAAACTGCAAGCAAAGTGTTTCTTTCAGTGCCTTGACAGTGTTGTTGTTGACAGGAGGAATCCAGTCCAGGTATCACCAACCGTTCTCTTCAAGAACATATGCAGGGCAAAAACGAGGAGAAAACCAGCAAATGAAGGTTCATCCGGAAAACAACTGTTAAAATAGAACTGACTGGCGGCGGCGATTTCAGCAAAGTATTCTCAACATTCATGACAAGACTGCATCCTAACCTGACCTAAAAGGAAAACAACTGTTAATTTAACCCACAAAAAACAGAAGACTATACCTGAGTCTGCATGCCAGACCATGTTGCCACGCCCGTTTCCATTGCAGCCGATCACCGACTGTAGTTTGAGACCGGCCTGGTTGGGTGGTGCTGCATACCGTCGCTGTGTGACAATGCATTAGTACTAATCACATCAGTAACATGTCACAGAAACATCACTCTAATGCCCAGTAACCAGCTGCCAGCACCTCACATTCAAGTCATGACTGTGATGACAAGAAGCTGGGACTTGACATAGCCTTGACCAATGCATCTTCAGCTGTTCCAAAGATATGGTTGGTGCCCACCAAAATTTAAATGGCTCGTGTGACCTGACCACGACCCCTTCAGGGATGGTTTGTCATCTGTGGGATAGCACTTTCTACGATTGACCTATCTACCAAATTTGAAGTCTCTAACTCCACCCACAATGAAGATACGAGCGGCGACATAAAATATAAAAAATGGGGTGCTTTGGAGTCATTCGGGGTCACTCATGGTCACTGGAAATACCGCCATTCAATAGAGCGCATACAAGATCCTATTAGTCCTCCATAGTAACTATGTCCCTATCTTGCACCATTTCTGAGATACAGTGAGATATTAGTTAAAAATTGCCAATTCTAACCTACACCACCTCTATTTGGAGCCCCTGCTGGGGATGACCTTGTTGGATTTCGCCTACATCTTTGGCATCAGAATACTAGAGTCCTGGGATTTCATATGGCGATGTTTGCGTCATCCTAGGTTCAGCCATTTTGGTATAATACCAGCGTGTGATGGATGGACGGACGAACGGACGGACAGACAGACAGACAGACACACGACGACAGCATATTCCACGCTAGTAAGTGTTGCATGGTAACAACACAGGATGCCATATGAATGAAAGTGGAACCTCGGAGACCGACTCTACTCAAAGCTGAATAGGGCTGCCATGTGATACAGTGCGAGTAATGAGGGTCCAAAACTACCTAAAACCCCACAGATGAACGTCTACAAATGCGGCATGTGTGTGCGTGTGTGCTTCAGTTGTCTGTGGCTGCCGTCAGTTGGACCAGATCCTCTACACGACTACCTCAACAAACGTATACAGACTGGTGACTGAACAAGTGTCATAGCACTAGGACAAGTCAATCTGCATCATCCGTGTAAATGTCTCTGACTTGCTTTTACAACATATGCACATTTGCTCTCAATAACTCACATATTATTGTTCGTTTGTTCGTTATTGCGGGCAGAGGTCTAGGCCTACATCTTGACCTCAGCACTGAGACCTGATAGTGGTCCAATGCGCGTGCCCAGGAAGGGGTGGGTAGCATGCTAAATGCGTGCAGTGTAGAGTCTGTATGTACGTGTAGTGTAGGGGAAGGGAGGGAAGGTAGGCTGTGAGCAGCTTGCCCCCCAGACGTGGCCTACTGTCCTGACTGGTGCTGTGTTTATATCAGTCCATGGACAGCCATGCATTTCAGCTTCGGCTCACACTGATCGCGGCTGACGACCCTTGACGCTGTTAATCCAGGTGTCAGCAACGGTCACATTATCTCCCTGTTCATCATGTGCATGGGAATTATTAGAAATAATTCTTTAGTGGAGAGAGAACACACCCGGACGAGCTTTGAACCCGGCACCTACTCATGGCACATGGCGCGGGCGCCCAAGCGCGTTGACCACTGAGCTACATCGGCAGGTCATTACTACTGTTTAAAATCAATAAATATCTTACATTAAACATGGTTTGTAACAAAAAGAGTGCTAAAATACACAAACACGTCACATAAATGTCACCTGTGCCAGCGCATGTTTCTTCGACTTCTGACAGAAGTGCTTCATGACAGACGGTTTGCTAGGCGCAGCTGGTGACACTGGCCGGGCACCACTCCGCTTCTGCCCTTTCACACGTCCACTGACTGACATGTTTGCCCACTGAAAACAGTTTTAGTTTACACAATTACATACACAGATTATGGTGACAGTTTTCCACTAATTAAAAAAATTTGCCATTAAAACTTTTGCCCCATTTTGTTCTACCGAGACATACATCTGCATTGTATAATACAGCTTACTTGCTACTGCACAGTAAACTTCTTGTAAACTGATAATTAGCGCATCAAATAGTGTCAATATTTAATCTTGCATGAGAAATCAAGTTAACTTGTATATACTAAACATGATGACTAGAGTCATCAAAGCAAACAAAATTCTTACAGCTCAGGTAAAATATAAGAAGAAAAAAACAACAGAGAATTCACATTTAAGGACAGCATCATCACACTCTTGAGATGCAACAGGTCTATCTCAAGTAGACTTCAGCCAGGACCGTTGTCATTACAGTGCCGAGGCCCAATGCACCATCATTAGCACACTTCAACAAAAAACTATTATAGTTTTTACTGGCCCGCCTACACGGGCCAGACTAGTAATGGTCACTGGTGTCTGTCATCGTCTGTAACACTCGCATATGCAACGTAACTAACCCGGGGGAAGCATGCGGCGGGCCAGTAGTGTTGCATCCTGTTAGGGCGACACCTTGTTATATCTGTAGTTCTCAAAGCGAAAAAAAACACTGAGTGCTGGGTTAGTCATTTATGTTACAGACGCCAGTTAGAAAAAGACTGCTGAGTTCAGAAAACGTGCTCATCACTGTGAGTGTAATAGGTTTAAGGCATACAAGAAGTTTCATATAACTGACAATTCTGACATGGACTAAAGGCCAAAATCGCCGAGTTAGACTAGCAACAAAGCACAAATGACTTCAGAATAGCATACACCGCTGCCGTTGACAACAACGGGTGGCTGCTCCTCAGTCTGTTCTCTGTCATTCTTCCCGTCTTGTCTCCGCTGCTGCTGTTTACGTTTTGTTAACGACAGATCAACCAACTTCCCATCGCCCTCCGAGAACCGATCCTCAGACACCAGATCATCACACGTGAGACCTGTACAGTGAATAAACGACAACAGTCAAAATGTCCGACAAAGTCAGCATCATTTTCCACAGCTCGACATATGGAGCTTACACACAGCTGAGTGTGGCAGACCACATGATCCTCAAGCCACCAATATCTTCCTTCACTTACCACCACCATCACCACCGTCGCCATTTTCCAGGTAAACCCGGGTTGACCTGGCGTTTATCTCCACTTGCTCTAGAAGAAAAAGTGAGAGGATAGGTGGCACATGACTTTCCTACAGGCCAAATATCCTCCGTCATCAAACCAACAACATTAAAGTACTCAAGAGAACTCAGAACACTGAATGGTTCTAAATCAGTACTAAATTATACCGTGTTGGACACAGAAGCTCGAAAGTTAGTTAGTTTGAGTTTAACATCCAATTTCAGCACAAATATGGCAATATGGAAAAGCAAGAAAATAGATGAAGCTAGTAAGGAAGGGAAAAGAAGAAAAGTAAAAAATACTAAAAGACAGACAGAAGGCAGGCACACACGAAGCAGAAGCTAAAAAGTGCAACCTATTATTATGCAGCAGTACCTGTGACCTCCTGACAACAAGTACAGTGTCCTGCCATTGTGCCAAAATATCAAGCGAAGTGACACAGTACTGAAAACTGGCTATGTTTCCATCCTCATCGTATTTTTATCACCACGAACTATGGATACGACTGCTAGTCGACACAGCACAAAGACACACCAAGAAATAGCTACAAGACGAACTTCGACATCCCAGCGTCGACGTGGATGCCTATGCCGCAGCCTGCTGCGACCTTGACAGGCTTTGACATCCAGAATCTAATCAGTTATTTAGTATGGGCTGGTGAATATTCCCTGTAAGTTTCATCAACAACTGGTAGGTAGGATTGAGAAGGCTCTTGATGCTAAACATTATGCCTTAGGGGTCTTCTTTGACGTTGAGGGGGCGTTTGATAATACCTCCCCGGCGGCTGTTAAAGAGTCATTACGAGAAAGACGGATTCATAAGTCACTAGTTGACTAGATTGTACACCTTATTTCTATGAGATCTGTTATTGTTCGTACAGCATCTACATTCATCAATGCTTTTGTACGAAAGGTTTACCACAAGGCGGTGGGTTGTCACCTATCCTATGGGCGCTTATTGCTGATAGTCTTTTGAGGTGGCTTACACGGCAAGGTGTTTTTGCACAAGGCTACGCAGATGATGGCATAGCACTTGTGATAGGTAACGTTTTACCTATAATTTGCGATATTATGCAAAGAATTCTTAATGGCATTGAAAAATGGTGTCAGCAAAAACAACTGTCAATCAATCCTGGCAAGACTGAAATGATCCTGTTTACGAGGAGGTATAAGCCAGATGATGTCAAAGACATCAGGTTCTATGGTAAGACTTTAATGTTAACTACACAGGTAAAATATCTTGGTGTTATCCTTGACT
>Ga0209780_1002993_pt1 | contig 12357 bp, 8 predicted proteins | sample WorMetexBAHAMAS2_FD_187384 | JGI IMG/M metagenome (GOLD analysis project Ga0209780, IMG submission 187384) | Marine gutless worms symbiont microbial communities from Max Planck institute for Marine Microbiology, Germany - Inanidrilus exumae... | ecosystem: Host-associated > Annelida > Digestive... | reverse complement strand
AGTTGCTGGTCACGTGACGGTCATTACAATGATGACGCCCACAACCGTTTATGTACACTGTACAGCGACTGAAACGTCGTGACTGCTGATTAGTTACGTGTGAACAAAGCTGTGTATACAGTACGGGCAACATGTACCCGTTCTTCCCGTCATTTTCGGTGCAGTCGAATAAGCTCCTACCTTATCCTACCCCACCTCTAATCCTGACATTAACATTAGCACTAACATTAACTTTAATTCTAACAACCCTACCAGGGCCACTAGGAATTATCCATTGGGAATCAAATTTTCGAGAATTCCTGGAAATCAACCTGCGACATCTGTAGCAATAGACTGCATCTTATGCACTGCATGCATGCAATACGGCCTAAAAAATTAAACAACACTGCCATGTAACATTATAGAGACAACGATGCAGCAGATCATCAGAGAGAGTGGAATGCGGAACATACCTGGAGTGCCGTCTGATGGTGGTAATCCATTATCTGTTAGCCACTGAATTGTGCCGCCGAACAATGTCATGCGGTCACTGGCATTGCGGTGCAAGTCCGCCGAGAACTGCCCAACAACATGACTCGTGTTTCCAATGAACTGGTAAATGTGGATGACACCTGTACGGTCAGCACCGGTAAAATGTACTGGTCCCGAGGCACCAGAAAAGTGTGTGTTGTTGAGAAAGTACATGAGTCTCCTAAAATCAGCAAAACAGCAAACGATTTTCAGCATCAACAAAATGTCCAAATATATTTACTTCAAGCTGCTGTAAGTGCTACAAAAATACGGTTGTACGAGACAACATTCTAACTATTCTGATTGAAAATGCCTCTCAGTTTTAAAATATCATTATTCTTCTAATGATTAAAGCATACAAGTACATCAACTGAAATAAAATTAACTGTCTTTCTGTAACAATACTATGACATTAATTATATCCATAAAACACTAATTGGGCACGCTATGCTACCTTGAATTCTTACCTGTAAGAAAGAAGAAGTACCATTAGTTAATGATGTACTTACAAGACCGTCAAAACACAGGCCATTTTCAGCACAAGAAGTCAACAGTAATTATTAACTTTAATGCTTTCTTTTTATTTTTTTTGCTACCAATCATGGTGAATAAAGATGAATATATTAGCAGCAGTATCCGATGGAAAAACTGCTGAACTTACTGAACAGTCTTGTTAGTGCGAATGGATTCCAGCGAAGAAGGATCTTCAGTCAGAAGTTCATGCAGTCCAAGTGCAAACATGAACACTGTGTCATATGCATATGATGCATACGTAGAAAACGACTTCTGGGCACAACACACAACCAATATGTGCAATCACTGTACAATCTCAGAGAACAAGACGTGTAATATAACATCAACAGAATGCACAAAGTAACAGCATGCATAAATAAATGGTAACTAAAACTGGACATAAAGTTACAAGCATAGGTTGCAAATTTTGTCTAATGCATCCCAGTTATTTTACTATATACTTTATATTAGTGTTAATTATTAACAGCAGGAGCTGTGATCACATCACGCTGATCCTATGACAACTTCACTGATTGCCCGTGTGACAGCGTGTACTGTTTCAGATGGCTGTCCTCGTCTTCCAGTGTTTAATCGGCCAATCACCATCGTACGTTGGCAGACGATTGTCAGCCTGTCTCCAATGTCCATCCACTCCATCTCTGGTCTTACTTATTTACTTAACTGTTCTACTTTCAGTTTCAGCAAGTAGTGACCAAGTCAACTAATCGTCAGTCACATTAGAAGAAACTATAAAGGTCTTGTTTAACATTTACTAGTGTTATAAATTACATGTGACTTGTAACTTGAACACAGACTATAATAAAACTAGAATGTTAGCAATTATCATGTCAATTCCCAACCCGCAGATCGCCCGTCTTGTGCAGTTTTGACTGTGGCAATTCGATGTATGAACAAATTTCCCTCCCCCATCCTCCCACCGTATAATGTAGCACGTCGATCTCCGCCACTGTTTAACCGACCCCTACCAAAGTCGGTGAACATATAGACTAATAATCAGTGATTAATGCTACTGTTTTCGATTTTCTATTTTCTTTCCGCATCATGAGTGATCTATACAAACTGTAGTGCAACTAAAGATCGTTATAAACGTGCGAAAAATGGCTTATGCAAAGCTGACTGTAGGCTTAGGCAAAAGTTCCATATAACTATAAGCACACAATAAGATGACATAAATCTGTCGATGTTACAAGTGACCAGTAAACACAGTTAATTTTTTGCGTAGTTATTCTCCGGAAATGTAAATGAACTAACAGTCCTCCGTGTATCGTACAGTATGTAGTTTATGGCGCCATCTAGTGAATACAAATGTATCGATATAGGCCTACTATAGTTTCACTGAGTTGTCGTACATTGTTGGCGTACGTCAACTGTATGCGACGTACGCAAAAAATTGGCGAGGACGTTTCTTGTATGGCGAATTATTTTGAATTGATTCTAATGGTAACGGTCTTGTTCTTCTAAACACCAGTGTTCCTCAAGGCTCTGTTTTGTGCATGATAATGTCACCCTAAACATCAACGTTTATAACAATAATAATACAAATAAAATGTCTGATGTCACTAACCAGTGGTGTTAGGCGTTCAACGTAAGCTTTCACCCAATTCTCAACAGTGCAGTTGCCAACAATCTGCGAGTTCTTTTCACCAAGAAAACCTGGTGTCAGTATGAAATGACCCTCAATGGCCGACAGCATCTCAGCCGACGTACACGGAACATTCTGCGTTGAAGATGTAGCACGGTGTCTATCTGTGTCCCACCAACGGTCCGTGAAAAACGCAGGCAGGAACCACACGTAACCATACGCTGCTGTCATTTGCTGCAACATAAACAAAGCCATCGTTTCAGATGAACCACTGAAATTTATAACAGCAGCATTTTCATGCACGTGCTAATTTAAAATAAAGTAGCCCCGTACGGGACTGGCAGTCGAATCCTACTTACTGCCAACTTCAATGGCATGTGACACAAAAACTAGGACAAAAATAATGTGGCAGACAGACGGACGGACAGACAGACAGATGGACACAGAGATGGACACATGATGAGAGCATATATCGTGCTAGCATAGCATCGCACGGTAAATAAAAAATCTAATAAAGTTTCCAATGACCTATACATCTCATGATCTCAAAGTACCTCAGTACACAGATCAAAACTGATAGGTGATTGTACTGTAGTTATAGGTCTACCAACTGAAGCTACCTAGTCTCTCATACAAAAGAATCTCAGCTATGAACAAGAAAAGATAGGCAGTCAAATCGACATGCAGACCCACGTCGGCAGCAGCAGCACATGGCAGAGCAGCACACATCACATGCAGTACACTAGCAAGCATGCAATGGTGACAGTTTGCGTAACCGTGTGACCTTGACCTTTGACTTTTTGACGTCAGGGTCAATGCATGCTGAGCGACTGCTACAGAGTATATGTGTACAGAGTTTGGTACTGATAGCTCAAGCCGTTTTCATTTTAAGAGTGCAGACAGACAAACAAACAAACAAAACAGACAGACATACCGATGCGACAGAACGTCCTACCCAAGCCGGCGTCCATACAGCCGGCGTGGGTAATGATAAACACTTACTCTGTGGTATGCTTCACACAACACAAGTGTTGCTAAATTTTGATATGCAGTAAGTATTATAATCCGGACGTTTTTCTTCTTTAGCTCATCAATGTGCTAAACACCACATCAGACATTCAAAGAATAAAACATACAACAACTCACAAAAAATATAAGTGTAAAAATATAACAGACAAGAGGCTCAGCTATGGCCAAGTGACCTTCTGTATCAATTGAAATATTGGCCTATTGTTGCATGAGTAATGCAAACAGATTGCGTGTCAGCCTGACCAGCACTTTCAGCAACTGCCATGTTTCATTCCGCTGCCTGCATAGTTTTGTACATGCATCGTTGTACTAGGCACAACTATCACACAGCAAGCATGCAATGCCGTGTGTGTCATCAACAGACTTCCGTGCAACCAGTCTTGGTGATGTCAACTGGACCGTAACTGTGATCAACCGACGTCGACTACCACCAGTGTTGTTGACGTCACCGCGTATTACTCCGCCAGCGCACCGTCGTGGATGTGAACCACTGTGGCAGACGCTGTCTTATTAGAACACCCACTTGTGACGGAAGGACGGACACACGATGACGGCAAGTACCATGCTAACATAGCATCGTGCGGGTAAAAATGAGACAGCAATTCTCCCTGCTCAGAAATGAGATTTATTTATAATACTAGAAATCACACAAAGAATTCAAACCTATATAAAGGTGCCACCTAGCAAATATCAGCAAAACATAGTGGTGTTAGCAGTCGTCAAAGACGAAAAAATTCCTGGATCTGGGTAATCTCCAAATTCTAATCGACTATTCCCTGCACTAAGGTATAAGTCATTCCGAAATTTCACAAAAACTGTCTGTAACTTTCTGAGTAATCCTGCCGTTACAGAGACAAACAAATGACATCATCAAATACCAAGACAGCCATAATACCGCTTTTGCATAGGCAATAAGTAGTGTCATTACCAACGACAGTATCATACCTTCCTGGCTGTATCAGAAGTAGCCCGTGGAGGCATCCTGCGATCGTACGGAACACGAACTGAGTGATTAAGAAAAAGATGTTTGAGAAAAGAGTTGTAGTCTGGGAAATTTTCATTATCAGAAGCAAGCAGAGCAACACGCTTCCATTGCCATCGCCGAAATAATTCAACGTACACTTCTCTGCAGTGCGAACAAAACAAACACCACGTCTATGAAAATATCATCAACTGAACAGGTTTATAAAATCAACATCATAAAACAGCATCGACAAAGACGATAAATATGTCAACTTACACAAAACGATTCATTGGAACTGTCAGTACAAAATAGCGTTGAATGGGGTTACTAACCCATTTTGACGGATATGTGGAACCGTACGAAAGAAGAGTGGATACATGGATCGGTTGGCAAGATTTAACAGCTCAGCACGATAGCTGATGACGACCATGTTGAAATGCTTCGACACGCCAGCAATTGGCTCCGCTGTCTCCGAACACCCGGGACCTGACACCGTCACAGTCAGCCTGTGACTCACTCACTCTTCTAGACATGCTTAGCATTACTGTAACACATGCGTCTGCACAGTACTGCCATATCATTCTCAGAGTAGAGTTGTACGAAGAGCAACACAGAGAAGAAAAAAAACAGAGAAACGTGCAGTCATATCGACATGCAGACCCACGCCGGGCGAATGTAAGGCCCCGACAGTTAAAATTATGATTTGACCCTTTGACCTCAGGGTCAGTACATGCCAAGATCCTGCCATGCACTATATGTCTACTGACTTTGGAGCTGATAGCTCAAGCCATTTTCCTTTAACAGTGCGGACAACAGACAGACAGACAAAGAGACAGACAAACGCGACTGAATGCCCTACCCCACGCCGGTAGCTACACAGCCGGCGTGGTTAACAAACTGTGCATATAAACCATAACTAAATGATAAGCAGTGATGACGTTAATAGCCTACATACTTTTGAAGTTACAGTTCAAAATCTGAATGTTTGTCCTAATGTCAATTGTTTATTTAACAGTTTTGTTCTTCGAAAATTCTGATACACCAAACTCTGCCGCAGCAACAACAGAACAGCGGGAGATAGATGGATCAACAATGTTACTCTCTCTGTGCTGTGAAAAATACAGCAAGTCAAGACATAATGAAACGGCACATTTTAACCAGATAGTACTGCAACTGAAGGCTTAGTATAGCTCAACTATTTCATCCGTGTACATACTGAGATCTTTCTAGCACGGCTGCAGACCAAACACATCGGCAGCGCAAATGCTTTGTCTTCACAGCTACTTCCAAAAAACTACAAATACTAAAATCAAAATGGCTCCATCAAACGTAGAAAATTTAGACAAAAAACTACTTGCCAATAATTCCAGCAACGGGATGCTTGCCATCGACAGCATAGTGAATAAAGTGTTTCATGGCAACGTCCATCCTGCACTCAGTATCCTCAACCAATAATTTCAGCTCATAGTCACCAAGGATGCGGCTATCTCTGTTGATGTATTCAACTGCCATCTCTGCACCTACACAACATGCTGCCATTCAGTAATCCACATATTACCATTTAACAACATTTTTCTGGGTTTATCACAGACAACAAGTAGTTCTTGCTAAGGTTATTATAGTCCAGCCCGTGTAGTATTGGTTACGGATGATTATTTCGCATGTATATAGTCTTCATATTTTAACCAGCCACCCATGCCAACTCAGTTGGCTAGCGTTTTGGGGACGGGCACAATGAGTAATGGCTATCTGGCTATCAGTAAGGAAAAAACAGCAAGTTCTGCATTACAATAGGTCCTGCAACCAGGACTGCTGATATGCGGATTTAGTTGGTTGAAGGCACCGGCTGTTAACTCAACTGCAATGAGATAAACGTTGGTCATATGCCAGCTTAATCGGGTTTAACCCAAAATGGCTCAAAGCTCCACAAAGGGATAAGTCCCCACTCAACGAAACTCACTGTCTACATGAAAATCTTCTTCTTCTTCTTCTGTTTGTTCCCCTAATATTACGAAAGAAACGTTTGAAGATTGCTGGAATGGTATTTTATGGGCTGGAAACCCACCCGATAGCATCAAAGCACTAAAGGCAAGTATACAGCAGTAAGTCAGCTCTGATTAATTAACAATGGTTGTTATAATTCCAGTACAGCACGCAGGATGGAAATATTTCATCATCATCATTTCTGACTTGCATCACTAACAGCATGTAGCACCACTGCCCCTGTACCACAGCTGATTCTGAGCCACGCTAACTGTTTCAAAGTGAGACAGTGGAACTTGAGGTCATCTTGGACTGTCATCAACCACGTAATCCGAGTATGTCCCGGTGATCTTATTCCAATCTTCCAGTTAGGATGCTGCCGGAATCTTCTTAGCGTCAGAATTTTCATCATCTCTAGTGCAATTAGTCCAAACACAGAAAGACGCCTTGTTTGGATTGTTTGTGTGAGGAGTATTTAACTGTGGTTGCTTGGGTTGTTATCTGCTGCACTTCAACATTAGAAATAAACTGATGTCCAAAACACTCATCAACAGAATCAGTCCTGGACGCATCCATTATGATACTGCGCAGCATTCCCAATCATGCAGCAAATCCGCTATGCTCTACAGTTTCGACTTTACTGATGTCGAGAACGGTGAAATTCAGAACTGCTTATCCCAAACCTACATGGCTCCCAAATCATTTTATCCATAAACTGTGACGGAATAGGGTTCACCTTTGTTGCTATCCAATGCTGGAACTATTTTTTTCAGCCAGTTGCCTTCGAACCCAAGAATGCAGTATATGCTGCTTCAGCTGCCAATGCCTCTAATATACAGACCAGGAAATCCAGAAATCTGACCAGCAGGCAAACCTCGTCAACAAAGTCCGAATTGGTCTAAGAATGTCAGGTATGCCAGAGGTAAACAAGCTATCACCACCACCACCACCTACATTATAATGACCAATTTCCAGGTCAATCTTGGTCAGCTGGTTTTCCCTTGGTCCTCCTCCTTTAGCTGTTCCAGAAAAAAACCTCGGGGATAGGTACATCTGGATTTCTTGAAACAGATGGACTTCCTGTCATCTAACCAATGGTATCAGAGCAGCGAAGGAAAAAAGAAGTAATGGCCTCGTCATTTGTTCATCCACCACCACATGCCTCGGGGAAGATGCACCGATGCCATTACTCTAGAGGTAAACAATACTACAAACAGTGTGAGCCAGTCAAGTTATACCTTAATTGCGCTACAGACAAGCGTATCTTAACAATGTTTACTTCGACAGGGATGCGAGGTATTGCAATCAGTCTGTCTGTCTGTCTGCTTGCACATCTCAAAAATCATTTGCACAAATTTCACCAAATTTTCTGCACACGTTACCTGCAGCTGTAGCTCGGTCCTCTGATGGCAATGCAATATGTTATGTATTTCCGGTATTGTGGATGACGTCATGTTTTCACACAGTGGAGTGAATGAGCCAGAATCAAAAACGATATTTCGTTTATTTCACCAGGTGGCAGCACCAGGCACACATCAGACAATGTTTTTTGGTGATCGAGTCCACTAGGTGGCCTACCAGGGGCAAAGTCTGCCATGTCCGACTGCATCTTGTTCATCATCTGCATCTTTACAACATCACATGTAGGGATGCACCGATAAAGCACTGGCCGATAATCGGCGCCTAACAATCGGCCGATTACCGATTAATACAAAAAAAACTTCTTTTGCTGTCTTATTTAAGTTATTTATTTAGGTTCTGGATGTTATCCGAGGACTCTTACTTACTTGAAGGACTGCAGACAAACCAAGTCTTTAGTTTTTATCCATGCAACGCTATGCTAGCACGGTACTTGCCGTCATCGTGTGTCTGTCTGTCCGTCTGACACAAGTCAGGTGTTCTACTAAGATGGTTAAACCTAGGCTCACGCAAACAACGCCACGTCATAGCCCAGGGTCTTTACTTTTCTGACGCCAACAGCCGTTGGTGGGAGATGCCCCATTCCCCTGAAATTTGTGCTCAAAGTGACCCACCCCCTTTCAAACACAACGATTTCGATCACAGATAGTGGATGCACCATGGTAGTGTTGTTACGACCACCAAACTTTCACCGCCACCGTGGTTGGCTACCACTAAACCAACACCGCTATCGTGGTGTTGTGCAGTGTTCTCGGTGGTCTTTCTGGGCGCTGTTTCCTGAAAACTGCCCCTCACTTCAGCAGAGAAGCGATAGTCATCTAAATGTCATCTAAATGTTGGGTCATTTGATCTGTTGGGTCATTTGATCAAGCGTGAACGCACGCTGGAGTGGAGTCAGCGACACCGCCCGCCTTCCCCCGCACGTCCACTACCCCACTCGCAAACGACAGGACTGTTGGAACAGCAGCAACAGTCTAGGCACTGTACTTAGTGAGACCGTCGCAACGGTCTCACTTAGTACACTCCTTACCGTCACGTGCAGTGAGCAATTAGCACATTTCAGGACAGCGGGACAATGTAACAGCCACCTGTTTCTGATTAACAACCCTAGCCTTGACACCAATCATATTTGCCATGGCACCGCGGTGGCATGTCAAAAAAACACTGCCATCGACAGAGTTGCAAATTCCTGCCACCGTAACAACACTACACCATGTAATAAAAACTTGTACTTATAAATTGTTTAAATAACAATCAGCTGATACCAACGTACTGATCAGCCGATGCTGATTATCGGCAAAACAACCAATAATCGGCTTATACAGATTATCGGCCGATTATCGGTGCATCTCTAATAACATGCTTCTTTGCAGAATGACTATCTACCTGGAACAATACCCGGCGCTCTCCAGTATAGGCTGTCGTTTGGAAATAAGCCACCGAGGTAGATCATCTGTTTACTGGACACCAACTCTGGAAGCCATTCGGACCACACATCTTTGTTTTCACGCACCCAAATACATGCAGCCTCTTGCAGATAATCCACTTCGTCCATCACACCGACACTGGAAAAACCACCGTTGTCATTCACCAGACGTTCGTAGTTCAGCAGCAGTAACTCGAGGTTGGATGTCGAGAAGTTGAGGCGTGAGACGAGATGATGAGCCTCGGGTGTGTGTGTCTTCAGAGGCGACCACATCACCTTCGTCAGCTGATGAATCTCAAAGTCACAGCCAGAGCCTGCATCGTACGACAACCCGCCATCACACGATGGAAAGTGCAGACGCGAGAATCGACCATCGGACACTAGTATGTTCGGTACCCAGCTGAAGAACAGAACTGGACGATCGTGTACTAAGTGATCGCGAACCACTGCATCGAGGTGGCTTCCAATCCATGCCACTGTCGTCTGCAGCCCAAGACTGCGGATCTGCTCCAACAGCTCCGAACCATACAGCGCTGGTGCCCAACAAGACAACAAGGCATGTGTTACAATACTAATCACTGAATAGAACGATTATATTAAGTTAATCATAAATATATTACAGCATACTATAATAACAGATGTCAGACGAACATATAGCTTTAAATTCGGTTGGCATAATTACCGTGATCAGTTCTACAATCTGGTTACTTAATACTGCAATGGCTGTCAACATTAATCAAACATGTTCACAAATTACTACAAACATTACACCCTAAGTACACAACAGTGTTTGTAATCACTTAAGAGATCTAACAGGTGCCTGTGTGTAAACCGTAGCACTAGCTGCATGCATGGACGGTCCAGACACTGCAGCAAGATGTAGTTGCAAGTGGCTGTGGGTCTACGGACAAAGCCCTACTGCCAGATTAAAAGCTCAGCTATCACACAGCAACCATGCCACTACTTATGTAATTCTGCGAATAATTTAAATACGTAATTAGCTGTTGACTAAAGACAACCTACAGTTCATACACCAGAAAAACTACAGAAATTGCACCACAATGCATTGCTCATCTTCGTGGGAACAGCTAATGTGCTTCGCTATTTAAAATTAGATTTAGCTCTGTAAAATCAACAGTCTGTAGTGTCAAACGTGTCTGCATTACCAATTTATAACAGCATACAGTAATTATCAACGTCATCGGCAACAGCGTGGGGATAGCATTTATGTGTCTGTCTGTCTGTCTATCTGTCTGTCTGTGTGTCTGCTGGTTTGTTTCTCCACACGATATCTCAAAAATGATGCAGTTAGGATCAACAAACTAAACATGAGTCTTGGAAACCAGTTTATTTTGCAGTGAAAAGGCCTAAAGTCAAGGTCATGTGACACAAAACACGTCTTGACCATGCTACGTACAACATCTGTAGCAACAAGCCACATCTATGCACTGTGTGCAAGCAATGTAGCCTGAAAACACAAGCAACGAACTGAAAGTAAGTAGTCTTAATAGATGACAGATCTCCGTAAACGTGAGTACCTGGATAACTGGACAGCAATACAGCACAGTTATTAGCATGCTGACGACATTGCTGACTGTGATAAAAGCCGTTACGACAGTTGTTAGACAACTCATCGCAGTATGTCACAGTGCTGGAACGGTCGGGTCGAGTGAGGTACTGAGGTACATTACGGAGATCAAATATGCTTGACACGTCAGCCCGCTGAAGAGCTCTCCAGTGATCAATGATTGAATGAGACGTGTTCCACTGCTCGCGGACTACAGACGACGACATGAACCAGCCAAACCTGCCACCACAGGTCAATATTAACTCACACGGCAATGTTAACAGTGCACTTCAACAAAATATTCTTTGGAAAGATTCTGAATAATCCTGACAACCCACTATTCGATCTATCACCACCACCTCGTGATGCTGCTATTATAGTATGACTCCGATCATTACATTGGATCCTACCAGTTCCGAGGACACGTACCACCAAATACCGATCCCTTATACATGATGGTTTGATCCACTACCGACCAAGATTAAAATAAATCACTCCATCGGTAACTAACGCTGTTCGTATTTCGTGGTATTATTGTTTTAATGCGTTCTTCTTAGTCACAGAATTCACTGATTACTTTAATTGGTTTGTTTGTCCACATTGCATAGTTGTATTTGTTTCCTATGTGTGCTAACTGAGTCTATATAATGTTGTATATTTCTATATTAAGATCATTTTCTAAATTTAATCAACTCTTCTCCCTTCTCTGGTCGACAGTCTACCTATTCCCCAATTTCAAAAAAAATCCGCCCACATATTTCTAAGTTATTCTGCTAAGCAAACAGACAGACAAACGCGGGTCAAAACATTACCTCTGCCAACCAGTGACAGACGAATAATAACATCATCATCAACAACAACAATCATGATCATCATCATCATTTGATAATCCATGGCCGAATGTTTTAAGGCTGGCCAGAAGCCATGTCAACGTTCTGTTGATCACTTGCAGCAGTATATGAGTAGTGCCACAAACCACTCAATCAAACCTATCAACCTCCAATGGATACTATAACTGCAATTCGAGTCTCAATCCAAAAACACGACAATTTTTGGTCCAGTTGCACCAAGCTAAGTTTTCTTTAACTATCAGGTAACTCAGCAATGTCGTCATGACAACGGCGGATTGCGTGACACATCAGCAAATAAACAGCAAAGTCAGAAGTGGGTCACTTAAAGGGACACTGACACGGTCTGGCATTAAAGCTTTATATGAAAGGTGATATAAAGAAGATAACAGTGTAACACATCACAGCTCGCTGTGATCACAAATAACAGAAAACGGAGCAAAAATGTTTGGGACAGTTGTTTACTTATTTATTTTCTTGCCGATTCTGCCACTA
>Ga0209780_1002992_pt1 | contig 12358 bp, 7 predicted proteins | sample WorMetexBAHAMAS2_FD_187384 | JGI IMG/M metagenome (GOLD analysis project Ga0209780, IMG submission 187384) | Marine gutless worms symbiont microbial communities from Max Planck institute for Marine Microbiology, Germany - Inanidrilus exumae... | ecosystem: Host-associated > Annelida > Digestive... | reverse complement strand
CCGCCATCTTGGATTTTTTAACAGTCTGATTGATCCGCCATCTTGGATTTGTGATGCGTTTTTCGATTTTAAGAGTTTGGCTTGAAAACGCCTTTTCACCCAACCCCTCAACCGATCACTAAAAAATTTGTCACCGTTGATTATGTTGGCGACCCATACAGCTGTGCCAAATTAGGTGCACATGTGTCCACGGGGACTTCTGGGCACATGGGTGAAATAAAACCAAAATTATTTTTATTTATACCCTTTTTATGGGAACTTACCTACAGGTCAGAGCCGTCGACGGATTTTCAGGTCAGACCCGTCGAAGGATTTTCATGCATGATGGCTCAAACGATGCGGACTCGTGCAAGATGTGCCTTTTTGGGATTTGTTTACATGGCACCACATTTAGGGGTCAAAACCCAAAAATAAACCAATTTCGGGGGCGTGAATAGGTGTTTTCAAGCCAAACTCACGAAATGGAAAACGTGCATTATCTAAACTACTGCATTGATTCCAACCAAATTTTGCACAGTAATAAAGACCACCAAATGCCCTTCGTGAGTGGTCCCAACACACGCATCACAAATACAAGATGGCGGACGTCCGCCATCTTGAAAAAATTAAAAAATTGTCATATCTCTGCACCGGTTTGATCGATCGCCACGAAATTTGGCATGGTTACGCAGTTCGACCCTCTTGATACGTCCGACGTTGTTGGTTAAAAATTCGAAATTTCAAAAATCCAAGATGGCTTCGGCCGCCATCTTGAAAAATTGAAAAATCGCCATATCTCAGCCACGGTTGGAGCGATTTCGACGAAAGTTGACATGACGACGCAGTCTGACCCTCTTGACCATTCCAACCGGTAAAATTTTGACATTACAAAAATCCACGATACTTTCGTCTTTCCTTATTCTTTATTTCTTACTCATTTACTACGTTACTTGTTTACTTCTTGACGTATCTATCTATCCTTCCAGAATAGACCCCTTTTATTTCCAGGCCAGAGATTGTAAGAGGCGACTAAACCTGGCTGTAGTTTTTTGTGCTAATTTAACGCTGTAGTATATTTTGTTATGTTATATTGTGTTATTTGCTTTATTGAGATTGGCTGGGAAGAACGTCTCAGAAATGGCCTATTTTTTGTTGGGTGGGACGTAAAACCTTAACGCAGTCAATCAGTCGTGTAATAAAAGATGTGGTCTGTTTTGTTTTCAGGAGAAAAAATGCATTTTTTCTGATGGTGGCTTATGACTCTCACAAATGTGCAAATGGCTCCTTGTACTGGGATGACGGCGACGCAGTAGGTTGGTGTTTTAGTTCTAGTATCCGTCCACTTTTAATGCAAGGCCAAAAAATATTGATGTTTCCGGAAACCTGACCGACCCTAGTGTTTTTACCCCCGACCCTATTTGTTTCTTTTTCGTTGAACCTTGCCTCTCTGACGAGGGACAGACCACCCACGTGCAATACTTATCTTCTGTCGTGACCTTGACCCATAACCTTGAAACTTGAACTTGACCTATTTTGACAATGTAGGCCTAGCAACACACCAAAAATGAAGTTTTATGCTCAAGATTTTGAAATGTTATCGTCTGGACAGGACAGATAGACATACAGATGTTACTACAATGAACCTGTAGTGCTTAAAAGCAAAATTAATGTCAGTAGGCAAGATGTCCGGGAAGAAAAGCCGACCTACCAACCCCATAAATTTTTGTATGTTTCCAGAAACAGCAAAAAAATTTTCGGCCTAAGTTTAGTTTAAAGTGGGGAAGACACACTTGTTTGTAGTAACTATTTCAACAGCCCACTCAGCCTCCTACCTCTATGAACAGTTATAACCATGAAGGTGAGATATAACTATAAATTATGTTGAAAGTGCCAATCAGTCCTAAACAATGAACCACGAGAGAGAGACAGAAAAGAGTGATTGTTGATAGTGGATAATTTATTTCTTTAGTGAATTCTCTACTGGCTGAGCTGTATTGTCCTAGAGTGTCGGCGCTAAGATGTCGTCGTTGTGAATTACCTTTGCATTTGTCTAATTTTTTCTAGGACATGACGGGACGTTGTTGGTGTATTTCAGATTCTGTTGAAAGTGGGAAATACAATCTGATTTACTTCACTGCAACTCAGGTTCATGTTTTACTGTGTCCTTGTATTGCTTTCCTTGTTGCATTGCTGTTTTATTTATGTTATTTATTTATGGCTGTTTCATGCTGCAGTTAAGTTAGCTTTTTACTATCACTATTTGCAGTAATGTTGTTGTAGGCATTTACAAGTGAAGCCACTGCAGACCACCCTTAAGGCACCCTGTGGGCAGCCATTAACAGTGTGGAGCATTGGTTGTTGTTTACCATGTGGTCACTTGTCAGTCGTGGCAAGTCCCCCACTTTTTGCAGCAGGATATGTATTGGCCGGTGTTGGCTGCGTGGCACAGTGGTAGAACGTCAGTCTCTGACCGGCGAACCTTCCCTGTCCCACGCTCGACCTTTGGCTGACGGGTGACCACTTATGTTCGTAAGCCGTCCGCTATAGGTCAACCAACCAGGCCAACGCAGCCTTTCATCCTTTCGGGGCCGATAAATTGAGTAGTGGGCAACTTTATCGGATGTGTGCTGGTCGCGCCATCTGGTGAGTGTTCACGAGGTTAAGCCGATGTGGTTATCAATCGCTGCGCGCCGTGTATGGCAGCAATTTAGCCGAGCTTAACCCTTCTGTATATATTTAGTGTGTTAGTGCCATCCTATGTGGCGGATGTTGATTGCGCGTTATGTCGTCAGTTTAATAAACGAACGTTATTATTATTATTATTGGTTTGTTTGGAAGCAGTTTATTCGTGTCCAGTGACGTTGTGGTTGCCGGATAGTGAGGTCTTCTAGTTGTGAAGAATTTACCGTCAAGTCCAACTTCCAGTTGTCTTTCCACTGACTGATATACACATACAAATTATAGTGATAATGAATGGTGATAATCCTTTGCGTATAACTGAAGCAGGTTTTTTGCAGGCTGAATGTCCATCTTGTCTTCCAGCCAGCAGTGACAAAGCACGTAATGAGTGCTTGACTTTTGTTTACTTACTTATTAACATATTATGCACTAGCTACCATCAGCAAGTGGCCTGTGTGGCTTAATGGTAGAGCATTCGCTCGCGATACTAAAGGTCGCGGGTTCGAATCTCGGCCGGTCCGCTTCTAGGTAACAGCCTTGGGCAAGCTGCTCACACACATGTGCCTCTTTCACCAAGCGGTATAATTTGGTACCGGCCGATGGGCGTTGACGCTCTTCATCTGGTAAGTCGGAAAGTAATGGCAGCCTACCGCCGGGTGGATGGCTTCAAGTCACTTGCGGGCTGACTGCCTGTACATCGGGATCAGCTCTGGGCCCAATGCTCGGTAACGAGTATTATTATTATTATTATTATTAAAAATGTACTTATTTAAGTGACACTGTCACGCAGAACGCTGCAGGGGCACTTTACACAGTAAGGGAGTATGGGAGAACTTTACCTTTACCTTCTTACCATCAGCAAGGGCACGCAGGCAGTCAAACCTTGCTCTGACAAAATTGTACAGTTCTTAACCAGAGCTGCCAACTAATAAAACAGGTTGACCTGAGTAATGGCTATATAGTGGTTGTCGTTGATGTTATTACATATTTATGCTACTATTTCATTAGCTAATTGTTTAATATGATTCCGTTAATTTATTGTTTAATTTCTGTATGTCTATCAGGGCAAAATCACATCGCAGGTTGTGAAGTCTGGCTACCCAGTCGACATGGTACTGAGTGACATCCGAGTCTTTGGCGTGACAGATGCTCCTCACACAGTGACCGTCAACGGCAAATCAGCTTCCTTTCAGTACAACTCCGACATTAAGGTATTGCCCTCCTTTTCCAGGCAACTTCTTCGCAACTACAGACACTGTTGATATCCCTTCCCCTTTTTGGGTGGCTGCTGAACAAAAAGACGGCCAGGGTTGAGGTTAATATTAGAGATGCACCGATAAGGCAATGGCCAATTATCCGTCGACCGATAATCGGCGCCTAACAATCGGCCGATTACCGATTAATCCAAAAAACTTATTTTGCTATCTTATTTAAGTTTATTTATTCAGGCTCCGATTGTTATCCGAGGACTGACTCTCTTACTTACTTGAAGGACTGCAGACTGCAGACCAAACAAACGGAGATGATCCCGGTGTATAGCCCGCAGGTGACTATGTCATCCACCCGTCGGTAGTCTGCCATTACTTTCCGCCAGGCCTGCAGTTACCTTCCCAGCTGCAGAGCATTACTGCCGCTTGGCCGGTACCAAGTTATACTGTTTTTGTGACAGAGGCACATAGGTGTGAACAACTTGCCCAGGGTTGTTATGCAGCTTTTCCCCCCGAGTAGGATTTGAACCCACGACCTGTTGATCGCAAATTCAACACTCTACCTGTTGCGCCACCTCAAAGTAACTAAAGGGATATGTTTACGGAGGGATATGTTAATAAAAAATCCACACAGCTGAATCAATTCAAACCAAATTTTGCACGTCGACTGCGTGCACGATGCAGTGATATATTTGAAACAATATCCATGTTGGTTCAGGGGTTTTTTGGGGTGCAGGTGCGAAATTTGGCCTCTCGCATTGATTTCAGCATTGGCTTCTTACACTGTGTATTGTGCTACCGCACATACACATGATTTTGTGATTGCACGTTGGCTTTTGAAGAATGTCCAGAGTGGTAGTGCGTGCGTGATTCGGTCCATTCTCAAAAAATTAAAAGTAACTATTATAACTGTTGTTGTTGTTGTGTTTTAGGTGTTGGCTATTAATAAGTTGTTAGCTGATCTTCACCAGCCGCTATCCGCTGTTTTCAGTTAAAGTGACATCAGCCAGACGTAGTGGTTTTCACCTGGATTGGAACTGTTCACCTGATGTCTCATAGGGATGATTACTGGTGTGACGTTGTTATGGTGGGTGATTTGTGTTTAGGGCTGTACGAAATATTCTCTTCATTTCTGCTAACCTTTTGTGTACACATAATTGTGCGCAGCAGTGGACCATTGTAGAGAAATATAGTAATTTGAACACTGGGTTTTCATGGGTGGGTCAACCCCTCACATTCCCATTCTCATAGTCCTTGTGTAACAGCCAGTGATAGTCAGACGAAGAACATCACCTTACAGTTGTCCGGACCACCCAGAAACTACTTACTTCCTGGAATCGGTTTGTAGGAAGACCTAGTGCACACCTGTTTGCCATGTGCTTGTCCCCTGGGCTGTAAGAATAGACACAATCCATTTCAGGGCTGAGTGACCGACAAGGTGACCAGACGTGGCTTGACAGTTGTTTATTGTGAGAGTTTTAACAATGAACATTCATTGTGCCGTCTTACAGTAGACGACTTGCGGGTGGAGACCTCACCAACTCCCTCAATGTTGTACGAAATGTGACAGCAGACCCGTCAGTGGCCTGCGTATGGGCTGTATTCTATCTGATGTGGCATTGTAATAACCTCTGTATGGAACAGGGGTGGATTAACTGAGGTCTGGTTGATCTGTGTTCACTTGGTTAACTTTAACCGTCGGTGAACTAACCGTCTTTCCAACACTGCCATTGGCTGACATATGGTGTGACCAGCCATTGTCATGATGACAATGCTGAGTTAACCGACGGTTAAAGTTAACTGAGCGTGGTGCAACCAGAACTTAATGTTGATATCCAGCTGTGTAGTTTGTGTCACACTTTGATAAATATTCGGTTACAGAATAACTTGGATATGGTCGAGTGCATATTTGACTAGGATCGCTTGCAAATGCTCCAAAGGAAAGTTGTATGGAAAATGTGGCAGCGGAAAGTGACGGACCAACTCCGAGAGGGTAAAAATAGGGCAACTTATTTTCGGCTTTCCATCGGTGTCATTGCTGAGAAATTCTCTGCGCGTTTGTTTTCGATCATTTGTCCTTCTCTAATGTTTTTCATTCAATTTGCGTGCCATGGGTCTGTCTGTTGGAATGTAAAAGTTTTATTTGCCCAGAATAGCTTTGTGGAGGGAGGAATACATCCATATATTGTGTGTGATACAAAATTCATTAGTGACAACATATGCCTCCCTTACGACCATTGTTAAGTCTTGTTTAGAAATTGTTAGAAGTACACAGCTGTTTTTAATTACTTGCAAGCATTTGCTGTTAATTGTTAAAACGTTTCCATTTGTTTTATTTAAAAATTTTTGTTGATGTTCTTCGATAGAACAGATGCCGCCTGGCTGGGGTTGACGATGCGAGACAAATGCTGTGAAACGAATACGTTGTTGTTATTGTTTATATTATAAGAACATAATAATATTAGTTATTGTTGTAATCATAATCATTGTTTTGCATATATTTCGTCTTACGTTCGTCCTAACTAACCAGCACTGAGGTTGTGTCATAAAATGGTGGCAGCCGATATTATTGATGCTGTTTAAACCCTTATTGAGGACTGACGTGGTCTGGATTGCCTGTGTTAATCAGTGTTTGGTTAGTTCTTTTTCGTTAATTTTCTGTTGAGGTTTCATGCGGTAGACTAGGCTGGCTGCCGCTCAAATGTGAAGGTTTATTGTTTTCTGTTTGTGAAAGTGAACATTTTAGCGGCAAACGTTGTGCGGATGTCAGGGGCGTAGCTTGCCACGGACGTCCAGGGTTCTGGACCTCCGTGTTGATGCTGCGGTAGGGCGTTGGACTTGCGATTGACAGGTCGCGGGTTCAAATCCCAGCCGGTCCGGTTTCACGAAACATAGGTCAACTCAGCCCTGCATCCCTCCGGGGTCGCTAAATCGAGTACCTGCTTTGGCTGAGGGTAAAGGCGGGATTCAAACCTCTGCCGGGTGGCAGGCAACGCTGTTTGATGCCATATGTCATGTGAGTTTCCCATAACGGTGAAAAGCTAAGTTGATGCTAACTGCCATACACTGTTTACTTTACTTACTTTAAAACCAGAGTGACCTGTGAGATTTTAATAAATCCATTGGGGGAGTTTTGACGTAGTGGGTAGCTCTTCAGTGATTGCTGTAGTTTAGTGCTCGAGTCGTAATGAAACATATTGCTGCCGGCTATTTCTCAGGCTGATATCATATTATACGAGACGAATAAACATCATACTGCTGTCGTATGTTGACCTGATATTTGGCTGAATGTACTGTTTAACATGCAACTACTAAGTACCTAGTGCGGCCCTGTTGTATTTACATTATATATATTAACATGTTTCAAACTATATATATAACTGTTATAATTGTTTTGCACGTATTTTTTCCATTATGCAAGCTCTGATATTTACTGTATCTTAACAGTTGTTTATTGTAAGTTTTAACAATGAACATTCAGTATGCCATGCAATGGTAGTATACTTTTTATCAGTATATTCTGTCTGCTTTTTTCTTTGTATCAGTCGTTGGATATCTCGTATTGTTAGATCAATTGGGCAACAGATGAATGATGGAAGTTTTTATGTTGAAAGCATTTGAGACGTTTTGATCATCTAAATGGCAATAACAGTAAATTTGCTGAAGTTGAAAATGATTGTGACTTATGTAGCAAGGCAGTGTAGAATTTTGGGGATTTTAAAATGGTTTTTTACCTTGTTAGCCGCATCCTTTGTTTACACTGTTTTGTATCACTTTTTCTAACCACAGTTTTGTATTTTTATGTGTACATCTAATATGCATTTAAGATAAGTATGCATTTAGTTACGTTGTGTTTAGTTATGTTTAGTTGAGTGTGTTTAACACGTTTACTCTGTGTAATGATGTTTATCTGTTTAACTTCGTCATCTTTATTGTCTTCGTCATTTTTAGGTCGACTCTTCGACAGAGTCGACTGAATAAAGCTGGTCTCAAATGTCTGTACGTATGTACATGCGTACGTACGTACGTCAAACGTTTCTTTGATTTCAATAAAATGTGGCATGTAGCTAGAGGTCGATGACTGATGCACGACGGTATGACCCGATCCAGGGTCAAGGTCACGAGCCATTCAAAGTTGAAAATCTGGCCATTTTCAAAAGCTATCTCCTCCGCCATTTACAATGGGAGCTGGCAACTGACCACGGATTCTTACACTAGGACACAATACCTAAATTTGTTTGGGCCGAATTTTTGATATCTGTCCTAGTTTCTGTGTCACGTTACTTTGAACTTGGCAGAAACGTTGGTTGCGAAGAGTCGACCGTTAGTCCCATACCGGGCTAATTTATTTTTGTTATCATTACTTTTTTGCTGCCAGAAATATGTTTAATACTAGTGTGTATAACTAGTGAGAGACTAAGCTGGAACTTGTCAGAAATAAGTTCTGCCACAGTTCCGCCTCCGTGTTTTGCACAGTATACTGTAGATTCAACACCTGTTTCCTAACGTTCCTTCCTAAGTTCCTTGTGTCTTTTTTGTTGAAAGCGCCGTTAAACCCCAACCAACCAACCTTTTGTGCCTTTTGAAGTAGTAATTTCAGTCTGAAACACGTTTATGTTTTGCAAACGTTTGAGAATAGTTGAGAAACAGTGCCATAAGGTGTGTATGGTCTGTGTTTGAGCAAGATGGCAGGCAGCAGTCTTGATGTACGGTAGGGCAGTTATCATCAATCATTCTACACAGTAGAAAGTTTGATGACATCACAGAAACAGTCTTCTATGAACCACATGTCTGCCGTGTTGTACTACAGCTAGGAGGATAGAATATATAAATTCTGGAGTGCTGACCGGCCTATTTCATCAACAGACAGTACTTGTTCCCTAGTTCTGCGACACAATCATTTTCGTATGCTATCAATAAGACAACAAGATGTGTAGCAATAAAGAATGAGAATAAGAAATGCACTAAATTCGATAAAATATGTCGACATTTATTTACGTCACTATAACATATTGTTACAGACTTACATAACAACATTTGTCTGAACCATTGTCTTCGCGGCGCCGTTGGTGTGTTCTGGTGTGCTCGCCTAATTTGGTTTTTCACTGTAGCCTACATGAATACTTACGTACAGTGAAAAAACAAATTAAGTGAGCACACCACAACACACAAACGGCGCCGCGAAGACAATGGTTCAGACAAATGTTGTTATGTAAGTTTGTAACTAGAGGGTTGTAGTGACGTAAATGTCGAAATATTTTTTATCGTATTTAGTACGTTTCTTATTCTCAATTTTTATTGCTACAGATTACAAGAAGTAGGCCGTGCGTCAAAGCCCTCAATATATTACTACGCACTACTTTAGTCACGCCTCTAGCAGATCATGAAACTGGGTACGCGCACGGAGGCAAGTCAACTAGCCTTGTACCACAGTAACCCAAACTGATTTTCGGTCTCATCTTTCATTAGTAAGTGATTACAAACAACTCGAACTAAACACAAACGCGTTTTGGACTGAAAATTGTGCCTTAAATGTGTTCAGATTTTGTACTTTGACCAAAGATACTATGGTGCCGAAGGCGAACTGCTGTAAATATTGTGTTGTTTGTACAATTTATATCCTAGTTCAAGCTCGTTTTGTATTTACCGCACATTTTGTTGAGCTCAATCAGCTGCTGTGAGTGATTACACTGACGTCGTTTTGTGTGTATTTTATACCGTTTGTAGTACTACGTAATGCCGTAGAGTGTTTTACTGCCTTTGATTGTTGTGATATGATACGACGGATGCGTTGATTAAACGACTTAACACCTGCTGAAAGAATGTACCGCTTACAGTCGTTCTGCCCCATTTCGCCGAATCCCAGTTCGCCAAAAACCCGTGTCATTTACTTATTTTCCTAAAGAGGAAATACCGATGACGTCAAACTAAACTGACCCTAACCGTAACACTAACGCTAACCGACACAGTAACGGTCATATTTTTACGTGCATTTCGTTGACACCCATAAAAAGGTTGTATCGCATTAATGAAAGGAAATAAAAATGAAAATGATGGAAAGAAAACCTTACACGCTATTCGGCGAAACGGGAAGACACCTCGACATAATGCAGTTCTCACATCTCACACTGATCATCATCATCATGTCTTGATTAAGCAGTGACAAAACGCGCATGCCATCATATACAGAGAGCAGATGAAACAATAACACACACGTAAAATAATGTTAAAATGCTAATAAGAGTGTTCGTACGTAATGCGAGTAACAAATTCGCAGTCCAAAAGATGACTAGCATGAGCTGGTAGCTGTCTGTCATGTCGACGGGGTTGCAGATCGTAGTTTTGTGAAGCGACAGAAGGTGGCGGAAGAAGCATATAGCATACTAAAAAAACCATACATAATATTAAGTCACATATCCACACACTACTGTTCAACTCAGTCCCTGGTCGACAGTCGTCAACTCAGCATCCTAGCATATTGCTGCAGTACTGTCAGTATAAAAGATACTGGTGAGATTCCATGTGGAACTCCTGCCAGGTGTACGGATGCGGAAACCAGTAGGCGAAGATCTCACCAAGACGAGTGCTGTAGCGATGTTTGGCATTCCACAGCCCGGCATCGTTGTCTGCATAGGTGGCTTTACTTTCCTTGGGAGGTCTCCCAGCGGCCAGGTGCAGTATCCTACACTGGACTTGGAACTGGCTTTTCTGAAGCCAGTTCAGAAACGAACGCAGCGAAGGATGCGGTAGGCCAAGTCGACTGCTTAGGCTGTTGTGGTAGCCTTCGGCGTGGTTGGTTGTGCGTGGCCAAGGTTATCATAATGCGACCGCGTAGAAGGGGCGAAGTCGCCGGATATCCATGTTTTATCAACGTACTCCGACAACGAGGTCATCTTTAAAGGCTGTCTTCTGTCGACGGTGAAGTCTGGCTGTTTCATACAACCGGTATGGCGAATACCGGTAGCACCGTAATGCTCATCAGCGGACGTTGTAGCAGACTTTTTCGAGAGAAGTTGAATTTTACTGGCAAAAACAGCAAAATCGCGTTTTTTTGCCACCCTTTGGGCGACTTAGGGGTAACGTACATTGTTCATCTATGGCTAGTTGGAAAGCGCGTGGTCGACTTCCAACATTTTGCGTTGCCTTTCACATATATAAAGGCAACGCAAAATGCAAAAATTCTCGTTTTGGCCCACCGTTTGGGGGACTTAGGGGTAACACACAGGGTTCATCTATGGCTCGCAATTGATTATCCGTCTATGGAACGTGAGAATGGTGAGATAGGGGGAATGATGTAGCTACAACTTTGCCGTTGGAAGTTTTCACACAAAGAAACTTTCTTTGTGAAGAAACTTTGTATCTGACTTTTTCCAGAGAAGTTGAATTTTAATTGGCAAAAACATCAAAATCGCGTTTTTGTGCCACCCTTTGGGGAACTTATGGGTAACGTACACGGTTCATATATGGCCAGTAGGAAAGCGCGTGGTCGACTTCCTATTAGTGCTAATTGAACTAGCTATCACGGTTGAGGGCCTTGAGGAACTAAGCGGATATTGGTCGAAATCGTTGATCGAAAGGGGTGGGTCACTTTCAGCGCAAAGTTCAGGGGAAATGGGTGTCGCTCACCAATGACTGTTGGTGTCAGAAAACTAGAGACCCTCGGTTATCGTATGGCGTTGTTTGAGTGATGCTATATTTAGCCGTTCTGGTACGGCGTGTGACAGATGGATGGACGGACACACGACGACAGCTAATACTCGCATTAGCACAGCGTCGCGCGGGTAATCAGTACCGCTGATGGTATTCCGGTGTATTTAGCAAGCCCACGGTATATAATACCGTCACTGTTAATACCGCGGTATTTTTGATACCGATATACCGCACATCTCTAGAGTGGTCCAAGAATTTTTTGAACATTTTTGGCCACGAAAAATTTACAGCCCTAATGATCACTGCAGAGAGACTGAAGAAAGTTTTCAACTGATGTATTAAGTTCACTGTGACTGTCTGTCACGCTGTATGTCGACAACGTTCACAACAGTTCTTGCTGTCACATTTTTACCGGATGGGTTTTGGCAACTGTAGGATTGCCTTCCTGGTTACCATTTTTTGCTTTTGAATTTTCAGACTTATCCCACCTTACTTGGCTAGCTAGCTGATTCTATTTAGCTGATTCTATTGGATTCTCATCAACGTATCATTCAGTTGCATTTACTCTTGTCACCGTGTCTGCAAGACTTTTATGATCTTGTCGTATTTTTTATGATCTTGTCACTGCTTCAGGCTTCGTGCTTATTTTTGCGCTGCTACTGATACATAGAGAATGTTTGCTCAAATTTCGGCCAGAGTGGCGGATCCAGGATTTGCGAACGGGGGAGGGGGCAAGGTCGAGCGATTTTGAGTCTGAAAATGGCACCTTTTAGTGCATTCTGGGCGCTATTCTTACAGTTCATTGTTCATTCTTCCATGGACTGTTTAAAGCGTTTTAGACG
>Ga0209780_1002991_pt1 | contig 12359 bp, 7 predicted proteins | sample WorMetexBAHAMAS2_FD_187384 | JGI IMG/M metagenome (GOLD analysis project Ga0209780, IMG submission 187384) | Marine gutless worms symbiont microbial communities from Max Planck institute for Marine Microbiology, Germany - Inanidrilus exumae... | ecosystem: Host-associated > Annelida > Digestive... | reverse complement strand
GTGATCAGCGTCACTTGACCAGCGTCAGCCGCAGTCAGTGCGTCAGACACAACACGCAGCATGGCCGTCTCCGTCGAGTGTCGCTTCCTGTAAGCTGAAGGTAAATATTCTTTGGAGCTAGTACTTGATAGATAGTCTTTGACAGGAGGCCGTAGTTTACGGGACTATCTGATGCTGTTTGTTATGTTGTATTAGATGCAGATATTGTGATTGAAAACTTACACCCGAGTACGTCGTACGTCTTCCAAGTCCGTGCCGTTAACGAAGTTGGCGTAGGTTTGCAGAAACGGATCACCGTGACGACAGATGATGTTCGTAAGTTATCATGATCTAATCGCTTGCAACTAAGATTCGTTATGTAGAAAATAAGGTAATCATAAGTTTAAATTAAGATAATCTTAAATGTAATATTAGAAAGATTTTTGTAACATTCTTCTTTGTGATGTTCTTTTGCATTAGTCAGCATTCTAGTTTGTGGTATTTTAAAGCATTTTTATTGGTATACTTATTTTATTTTCACCTAGTTGCTGTTATAGGAATAGTGTTTTTTGCTTTTGTATTAGTCAGCAGACTGTAATTATATTGTTTTCAGTGTTTTGATGCTGTTGTTTGGGTGATCGAAGGCGTCTGGTCTGTAAAAGATCCCAAAAGTTCGCTGTTGGGGGTATTTACAGCATCTGCCTGTTACTATCAGACAGGATAACAGTTACAACAATTTCACTACTAATATCACTGTCAGCTGTCACGTAGAGGAGGCACGCAGATGATGTGGGTAACACCGTTAACAACTCTTTAAGTGTATGTTCCCTAATCCTAATGTGCGGTTGCTTTCAGCAAGGGTGTATGGTAATAAAACTTTGCTCCAGCAAAATCCTCCAGTTCTTACTGACGTGGCGGCTAACTGAGTTTGACCGTTGTGATGACCATAGAAAGGTTGTGTGTGTGCGTGTGTGTCAACTGTCACTTAGAAGTAACTTAGGACAATGTTTAAATGGTGTGTGTTTCTTTGCAAGAGCTGATTGTCTAATATACGATGGTCTCACTGTTTTTTGCACAAATCTGAATGCCTGATATGCACACATACTACAAAACTGTTTACGTTGATAGATTTACAGCTTGTAAGCGTAAGCTGATGATAGCAATACCATTGTGGCGATTCTTTAAGACCACTTTGATCATAATGAAACTGTTACTGTTTTTACTCTGATGTAATTACTGCTTGCTTATAATCTGCATGTTGTCGTTTTGATGTACATCCCATCTCTGTTATTAGACTGTGTTGCATAAGATGTGGGCTGTTGCTTCAGACCGAGCAGCATGGCCGGTCTGTTCGTGTTGGTCACGTCCGTGAGCCTTGCAAAAATTGCTGAATCAATCGAGATGTCGTTTTGGGGGCTGACTGGTGTGAGTCCAGGGAACCATTGTTAGATGAGCTCGAGACCCCTGCATGAAAATTGGCAATTTTTGGGGGTTGTCTGGCTCATTCAAAAGCATTGGCAGTGTCCTCAGCCGTGTTTGCAGCAAAAGGGATCATTCAGTCGTCAGTGGTGACATGCAGCAGAATAGACCAGTCGGTCCTCAGTAATGGCACAGTAAAAGGGATCATTCCATCGTCAGTAATGCTATGCAGCAAAAGCGCTAATTAAATCTGCAATAATGGCACAACATGCAATGTGGCCTTTCATCAACATTCTTTGACCGCTTGTATTGTGTTGTCACTGAACTTGAGTAGTTTTGTAAGTTGATTCGTCACTACAGTTGAATTTAATTGTCAAATTTGTAATTTTCGTAATTAGGTGCTCCGAGTCCGCTTGAAATAACCTCTGTACCACTTGGCAAGTCTGCATATGAATTTATTGTGTCTTGGAGAAAGCCAGAAACCGGTGGAATGTCGATTGTGGAGTATCGCTTTCGTCTCAGAAAGGTTGGAAATTTTTGTCGTCATGCATTACTGCTGTGTGAAAACATTAATGTTATGTTTTTGTGGCCAGTTTTTAATGCTTTTGGGAGTAGACGTTTAATGAGGTGACAGGAAGGAGTTGAAGAGCTGAGGCTAATTAGTCAATAGTATTATTATCGGTATTTATTCAAATTAAGCAACAAAATGGGTTAAATTATACACAGGCTTCAAATTGTTAATGCTTTTGTGGCTGATCAGGATGGAGTGAAAAGAATGCCATTACCGACATAACTGTTTATTGTGCCTTATCCACGCGAGAGTGTTGGCAAAGGCGTTATGTTTTTGGGCTGTCCATCCCCAACATTCGAGGTGACCACTTTTTTGGAGTTGCTGCAACTTGCATTTAGAATGACTTGCAGCCTGGCGTCATCTCGTCGCAGTAGCTGCCGTCTTCCAGTGTAGGCTCATTCGTGCGTCTGGACATATATTATTAACACAGTATCTCATGAACGCCTTGAACAAATGTGATAAAAGTGACAGAGGATATTCACTAGCCTCTGATGATGACCTGATTAACTTCTGGCGATCGGTTGTCAGCAGGCCGTCGAGGTATTCATGTCAACGCTTGGGCGTCGACATTCATCTCGTAGTTTAATTCGATTACTCTGCTGAGTTAGGTGTGCATGTAACGAGTGATTTGTGTTAGATCCGAGGCCCGCCAGGTGTGAGAGGCCTGGAACCACTATCTGAGTGGTTCTTACGAGAGCGTGATGCAGATCCAGGGTCACCAACTATGCACTATGTACTCAGAAACTTGGATCCACAAACATGGTACCAGCTCGAAGTTACTGCGCGCAACAACATCGGGTGGTCGGAGCCAAATGACCTGTTTTGCTTTACGACCGCTGAAGGCAAGTATCGGGTCCTTCTCCTTTATTTTGATATGGGTGAAATGTGTAAATAAGTTTATTGAATGGCAACTTGTACCAGGCTTCAATAAACTTATTATAGGCTCAAAGAGCCTATATTGGAAATACTCTATGGGGCAAAAACGGTCTTCATGCATTCGGCAATAACTCTGCCGAAAGTTAACCGATTTGGATGAAGTCTGGAACGGTGTGAGCCAAATCTGGGGGCTGGCCGTGGCAGATTTTGGGCGCGGTCCGCACAGTAGCGACAGTTTGAGAGACATCGTTTTTTAAAAAATGCAAAAATTGCTCACAAAATTTCCAGGTCTTGCGACTTCAGGCCGTCATAACTTTGCAATGATTACAGACTGCTGGAAATTTGCGGCCAAATGGTCGCACTATGGGATGTCTAGTTTCCATTTTTACCATTAGAATCAATTCAAAGTCTTTCCCCTGAACTGTACGTTCCGTACAAGAAAGGCGCCTACGCAAATTTTCGGCAACGTCCGATGTCCCATATTACATATTAAAACCAATAGTACGCCACAGTGCTGATGTGGCCTAGCGAGCGATATATTGAAGAAAAGCAGACTGAATATGAAGCTGAAAATAAGTAACACGGCAGATAACGCTGGCATGACTCAGTAGCAGGCACGTGACCCTAGGTATCGTCGAATGCAGGAACTACACAGCTTGTGCGTCAGTGAATAAGTAAACAGTTGTGTCACCTGTCGAGTACGCCAGTGGGAAACACACTCTTTGAGCCTATATGGCAGTGTGTCTCCAGATACGCTGCAACCCGTTTAGTTTACCCTATACTTACATTAACGTAGTGTTCTTTATTAGATTGATACAATTAGTTACTTACATCTACGTGAATGCATTGAGAGATCGTCATTAATTTTTATACACCAGTGTACAAGTATTTTTTGAGCCATCGCTGGAGTAGCTGGAGAGTGTATGCACGATGTATTGAATTGTTATCACTCAGGGTTGTATGCGTGTTTCGTTGTAGGCAATCCTCCTGTTGGTAAACTTGGTGAAAACAAGGGCCATACTAAACATCTCATTTCTTTCCTGACTATGCTGTGTACTGTAGCCATGTGCATTGTGTTCAGTCAACACTGATGAATGATGTAGTTAATTACTAGCCAGATGTGAACAGCACATATGCTGATATTTTGACACGTTGCACCATTGGGGTGAAATTTGGCATGGAAGAGTTGACTAAAGGTCGAATATTAACGCCAAATTTCGACCCTGTTGGTGGTGTGGAACCACCAGAATTGCAAATTTTGACAATTTTAGGAATATAAATGTATCCCTTGCACATTTTTACAAAATTTTCAGCATTTGTGGGAAGTATCATGATCACAGATGAAATGCGTGGAATCGTTCAATTAATACTGGAGTTATGGGAGTTTTACCTCACAGGGTGCATTGCCCCAAAATTTTCGACACCCTGTTGCAGTGAAACTGTCAGATGCTAATACATTTTAGAGCAGGAGTGCCCGAGGTTGAAAATTTGGTCAAAATTGCAGTTTTGCACCCTGCTTGTTCGACAGTACTGAAATTTTGCATGGAAGAGTATAAAATGGTTCACTGTCACATGCCAATTTATGGGAGGTTGGTATAGTCGTCGTGCCAGTTTTTTTACATGGCTCGGTAATATTTACGTTTAGTTTTTCGTTTGTCCGTCGTGCAAATTTTGAATGACAAACTTTGTGAGTACCATTTAGCTATTTAGAACAGTTGGAGTTCAGACATCGTTGGATAGGAGAAGGTGTATAGTTGTGCATCTGCGTTCAACTTTGTCTCTTTGTCTCTTCATTCCGTGTCAGTGCCACAGAATGAAGAATTTGAAAATTTGGTTTTTTTTTCGCTGCTCAATGAAGACGTAATAAGCTGAATCATGTAAACGTCGACAGTGGGTTTACTGTAGCTCGTCAAATTTGTTGTCCCTGATCGGTTGAAGGGTAGGGTACAGGCCCCTCACATAATACAGAATTTGGTGAAAATCACAGATCAAGAAATTTGGCTTGGTAGTATGAGATTGGGGAAGATGGTGGGTACAGGAGCCTTCAAACTTGAAAATTTGATGAAAATTACGTTTTTCTGTCCTGAATGGGCGACACTATATATTGATCAAGCTGAATTTTGGCAGGGAAAAGTACACCACTCTGGCACGCGTTGTTAGGGGTGGTGTAGGAGACTATGGCCATACTGCCGTATTTGCAGCGGCTTGGCGTCGCCTGCCGTTTTTTGTTCTTTTGCAGCTTGTAAACAGTGTCATTTCTGGGGCACTGTGTAGCATTTCTATCTGACATTTATTCATGGCTTCTTACTCGAATTGTTTTCAGTGATATGTGTGCTCTCTGTTATTGTTTGTTAATTTTTACCAGTTTGAATTCCAGTAAAAGAGATTGGTTATTGAACAGAGTTGAGTCTAATGGAGTTTCCACCTCACTGCAGTGACTAACTTATTGTTTTCATTGTGTAGTTACTACGGAAACGTTGTGGTTGATACTTTTGTTTCAGGTGTCTGATTACTCAAATGCACATGTGTGTACCATTTTATGACCATTTTTCCATTCTGTCATGAATTCTGTTTATGCCTATTCGATTAGAGAACCTTGTAATTGGCACAGATTTTTATAGAATAATTGGTTGAAATGTTCAACTGTAACTGATACTCAGTTCTGCTGCTGCGGGAATGAGGCTAGGACTAGGCTACACAACAAATGGTCTTTCTTTCGCTCATCAGCACTCTACTCAACAGTGTACAATGGACGCAGGTGCTACGCCTGCATCTTAATTATCGAAAACATTATACATAAAACTAATACACTCGTCATTTCATGACCAGATCTATTACCGATTCCGGTCATGTCGGCCGTGAAATTGTATTGTGTAGTCAAGTACACTAAGATAAATGTATACGCAAAGCTGAGAATCAGTTACAGCTATGTCAAATTACTGAAAATAACTCGATGCATTGACCCCGAGGGAAAATGAATGCCCTACTAGCTTCATTCTGTCGTCATTCCTGACTTGTCCCAGGGCGGTAATGCACCGATTCATTTGTTGATTTCGGCACTATATAAATTATTTTTTCGATACTTTCTTCCTCACTTATATAGCCTACTTCCTTACTTATTTCCTGACATCTGCCGTAATGCTGGTTGTCCACACATACCAGTTAATTGCCGTCTTCCATGTGAACCTGATTAACTGGTTGCTGTTGCTGTTCTTCCAACAGAGAATCTCTGGTACATGGCTCAGGTTTTTTTATGGCAGATCCCTTCACCTCACCCAATGAACAGCGTCAGAGCATCCAGCACAAGACTGATTAATACCAACACCACCATTTTGACAGCCGCCTTCCAGGCCAGTTCCCCTCAGTTTTCTCACTTCATTTATTCCTGATGAGAACAGGTTTTATGGGCTTCGTGCTGTTCGTGTCTCCCATCCAACACTGTCAACACTCTGACCCAAGCCAGTCTCCCGGCCGAATCCTTTCTTCACCGATCGCCGACTCCTGATGGAAGGGGTGTAGTTGCCTTTATGCCAGCTCTCCGGCGCTAGTAGCCTTAATATTAATGAACAGCTGAGTAGTAGTTTCTGTTGAGTTAGTCTCGTGCTGTTTGTGCCGTGAATATTTGCGTACTAGTAGTTGAACAACTCATTCCAGTCGTCGTTGTTGCTGTTCGAACCGTTTAATTGTATGTTGCTGTTGCGTCTCATTCTGCCGGACCCTTACTTGCTGATGACAAATAACGTAGCAGATTGCGTTATTTTACTTGGTTTATGCCTTTTTGTGTTTCTGTAATGTTTCTGCTTTTAACGAACGGCTTAAGCTGTCAAATTTTACACACAGGTAGAATTTATCAAATTCTAACCTACAGATGACAAACCACCCATACAAGGGGCATGGTCAGGGTCACATGACCCATTTTCTAGTTCCATGCCCACAATCATATCCACGGAACGGATGAAGCGAGTCGCCAAATTTTGTGTGCAGGTAGAATGCATCAAATGCTAGCCTTGGAATGTCAGACAAGCCCCCAGTGGGCGTGGTCAGGGCCACGTGGCCGAGTTTTTTAAAATTTTGCCCCAATGATATCTTTGGAGTCGGTGAAACTAGGCACTTCAAATGTCTTGTGCTGATTGATACAGAGGTTTACTACTGCGTGAATGATAGATTACCCCCGAAAGGGATGTATTCAGGGTCACGTGATCTCTTTAAATTTTGGGAAATAAGTGATAATATCCGAGAAACAGTGCAAGATAGAGACATAGTTGCAATGGAAGTCTAATAGGAAATTGCATGTGGCCTATCGAATGGCACAATTGCCAGTGCCCTTTAATGGCCTTGTAGGTCACTTTTGCTGATTGAAACCTTTCTAACTCTCATACCTGATGAAACGTATCACAAATTTAGTAACATTGCATGTCGCGCAGTCCCTCTGCGGTAGCTGAGCTTCTTGTCCATACAAGTAATGAGCATACTTGGTTGCATGGCCTCATGCTCGTGTACCCAACAGTCAGTAAGGGTTTTATATAGTTTTGTATGATGCCGTATTTATATACTATATATTAGTGAATACTTTGTAGATATTATGTTGCTATCGCGTGTACAGTGGAAAGATACTTAAGATACTTAAGCATACATTTTTTATGCTTACTACACCCACGAAAGCGAGGGAATGTTTTTACCGGCGTTGGTTTGTCTGACTGACTGTCTGTCTGTGACCACGATAACTAAAAAGATTGTGGACGGATTTGTACCATATTTTATGGGAAGGTTCCTAGGGGGAAAGGGAGGACCAAGTTCGTGTTTTGGTACAATCGGTAGAGGGATGTGGAAGTAACGGTTAAAAACTCTGTAAACCGGCAATTGTTTACATGTTATGCATCACAAGCATGGTGATGATTAATCGTACCCTCAATCGGCCAACGTGATGTACCTAAATGCCGAAATGGCCCCATGTAAGCAGCGCTATTGGGCAAACTTTCGTGGGGAGTTGTACTCTGTCGGAGTACTTTCCATCTAGTTTGAATATGTGACTGGTTGTGCTGCTTCATTTGCTTTTTGAGTGTAATATGTGTTAACAACTATCGTGATGCATTTTTGGAGTAATCAAAGTGTAAGTAATGAGGATCAAGGAAATCCTGGTAGAGCTATTTGTACTGGTTGATATAACTGAGGTATAATGTGCGCTGACAAACAGCATTTTCTTTATTATTGCTAGCATTGCCAGTCTATGCTATTGTGTTGACTCGTGTTGTAAATTCCATAAATATCAGTGTTTCTTTCTTTCTGTAGTCGACTCTGCTTTCTTCGCCTGCATTTGCATATGCGTTCTGCTAGTAGCTAAGAGCCCGTGCATGTTAGTACATGGTGACTGGCGTGCTTGGTGAACAGTTCTGCAATTGTGAAAATAATGTCGTCCGCGGACATTTCAGCCACAAAACGCAATACTTTGGGCTGCTGTCATAACACAAAGTGATTAACAGTAGAAATGTCTTTTCAAAATAATTTTACCCTTCTTTGAGGAGAAACAGTTAAATCTGACCAAATGCAATAACAAAACTAGGAAAAACACTCTTATTCAAGCAGTTACTGACGATCACTGTAATATTTCAAATTTTCATCCAAAATAATACATTTATCTGCCAACAACCTTGAATGCATCACCAGTCAGTTCTACACATCTGGTAAATATTTGCACATTTTACTTTGTGGTGTGACAGTAGTGCACTATTTAGTTGAACAGTACACTTTCCAACGAGAATTTTGAATTTTTCGATGCTGCAAAGTCTATTCAGTTGTGATTTACACAACGTGCTAAACATTCCATTGCCCGAATAGCTACAAGTCGTTTTTAAAAGCAGTAGTATGCCTTACATTCATGTGCCTTCAGAAGTGTTTTTGTAACCATTTTACTAAACGTAATTGAAACCACTAACTGGTGCACATTTACATTTAAGTACTCTCTACACTGTTCTATATTCTGTGTGTTTGACCAGCATATGAATCGTATGATTAATAGTGTATGCACAGTGCAGAAAAAGTATTATTGCTTACTGTGTGTTAATGTGCTATTATTGAGTATTTTATTGAATGGTGTACTCAAGTTTGTTTGAAGTGTCCCACTTGTTGCACGTACATAAAATGTTTATAAAACAAATGCGAGTTATAACTACATATTAGTAAGTGATAATGTTGTAAAGAAAGATGACATGACAGGAAACACAGCTCAGTTTTGGTTTTAAGTTTTCTTCAGTATTCAACCACCTCACACTTAGTTACTTGAGTTTATCGTCCATTTCAGCACAAGTATGGCTATCCCTACCCAGTAAAGGAAGGCCAGCGATATATTAACCTCAACCCTGGCCGCCTTTTTGTTCAACAACCACCCAAAAAGGGATCGAGAGGCTCAGTTAAATTATTATGCTAGCGCCTACAATAGGGGAAACAACTATCACACCGCAAGACGAACTTAAATATGACAAAAACAAGTATGCATCCTGTCGTCTGCTACAACATCCGGCCTGGAAACAGAGTCGTACTATTCTGGTAGAATGGGAAGGGATGGAAAAGCAAGAAAATAGGTGAAGTAAGTACATAAAAATAAATTAGCCCCGTACAGGACTGATGGTCGACTTGTCACAATTGACGTTTCTGCCAAGTTCAAAGTCATGTGACACAAAAACTAGAACACGTAAAAAAATCCGGCCGGATCAAATTTAGATATTGTGCAATAGTTTAAGAATCAGTGGTCAGATGCCAGCTCCCATCGCAAATGGCAGAGGAGATAGGTTTTGAAAATGGCAGGATTATCAACTTTCAAGGGCTCGTGACCTTGACCTTGGATCGGGTCAAACTGCATACCATCGTGCATCTCTCATCGACCTCTACCTACATGCCAATTGCCAAATTTCATTGAAATCGAAGAAACTTTGTGGACAGGCGGACACACATACGGACGGACCCACTTTATTAGGTCGACTCAGTCAACCTAAAAAGGGGAAAGTAAAAGATACAGTAGAAGGTGGGGAAGTGAAGGATAAGGGCAAGGGGGTATTGCCCCATGCCCACACGGGGCCATCTCAGACTTACTTCATTTATAACATACAACAGCTTACTGATGAGTTCTCAATTATTTCTCATTTAAGTATAAAATTTTCAATGCATAAAACTGGACAGAAGTTTCTGTTTTGGGTGTAAACTTGAAAACTAAAGTACTGCAGAACCACACATCACTGCCACATGTATATGCTGCTGCAGAACACCCAGTATAAGTATAACATGCACAGACATTAAATTCCACTGACGTACACATGCACAAATCCACTGAACATCAATGCAAACAAAACATTTTCATAGCACATTTTGCAACAATTATTATAGTCGTTATCAAAATTACCTACTAAAAGTACAAATTTAAATGATAAACTACAAACTACGTATGCAACATAAGCAAAATTATGTTAAAGTGCCATCCGATTCTGACCAAGATACCTTCCACTCAGATCATGTATGACATGCTCAACAGATGCTTGTTGTTCCACTGTTGAATATAACCTTTCTTGGTCAGGCCCAGTGACAAAATGTTGGGGGAGACACCAATGGAAGGGAGTGGCAAGGTTATGTGCTCCGACCTTGTGGGAATAGGGGTGATCTCCAAAATATTTAGACGTAAATAGTACAATAATCAACGCCATTTGAGCCTAAATATTCTTGGGCAATATGGAAACTTTTGAGGCAACTTAATATAAGTCTCCCCCACTTCCCGAGTCTCCCTGTGTTCAAATGTCTATAATCAAGTAGTATAGCCATTTACGGTAGATATAACCAATAGTTCACAATGGTTCCTCAACTCCTAGCATCAATAATGAACATTATCAGCAATAAATAATCCCTAGAGGCAGAAGGGTGTGAAAACCATTTTATGATAAGTCTAACCCTAAACCAACTTCAGGACTGGCTAATTGCTTTAGTCATTAAATATTTTTTCCTATAGTTCCATGCAGTAGACTAAACTGGCCACATGTGAGCTTTTTTAGTGCGTGAATTGGTATTGTATTGTATTGGTATTGTAGGGTTTAACGTCCCACTCGACACATTATAGGTCATTTCGGAGACGATTTTACAGGTCAGATAACCCAACCAACAGTGTAATAGCACTGAAGGATGATAGTCTTCCAGATCAAGGGCCAATCCCACAGGCTAGTGCATGTTAAGTATCTCGTATCACAATGTTAACCAATTACACAAACATTCAATTGTTGCACAAAATGCTTGTGGAATTAGATATCATACCACACTAATATGTTAACCATTAATATTGGCCGCTAAACAATGTAATGACCTTTTCTGTTTTAACAGCCATTTTCTGTTGGCCATTTCCCCATCGGTTTTCTTCCAATAATTCTTCTGGAAATAACCTTTGGGATAAATGGCAAAGTGACAAAAAAGACTAATGACCATGTGACCCACTATTATGCTTCAGTAACTACTGCATACAACAAGTTCACATTGATATCAGAAATACAGCATGGAATGTGATAGAAGTACACCATTATAGACATCTTTGTAAATATTTACTCGAATATCAATCAAAACCCCAGAAATACGTTGGTTTGCCCGCCAAGTCTCGTGCACGCTTGACGAACGATGTGAACGAAGACACACAATTCCCGATGAAGTGGTTGGACTTTATCAGTACTGCCCAGTCGATTACTGGCAGCCATGGGTCAGCATGGTACACTTTCACCTGAGTGCGACAGCACATGACAGCAGCATAACAAAAGAACAACAATACTTATAATAAATTTCATGATGCCATACTAAAAACAAAATAACATGACAAACTGTGATGGAGTCGGAGCCACTTCCAGGCACTCCATATAAGTGTGACAGACAGTACGACAGACACAGAAAATTAGTACAGAATATATAATTGACTGTCAAAGTAGCAAGTAGTGGTTTTAATAGAATGGTGTCCATCATCTGGGAGAAAATAGAACAAGGTCTCCACGGAAATGATGGAGGGACACAATGATCAATGACCTTAGGAGTGACTGACTTAATAGGGGACAGAATGGCAGAGTTGGGAGAAGCTCTACTGCCTGATATTCACATGGAAGAACTAAAGTCTAAGGTAAGACCGACGTCACACCAGCGATTTTATTACACGGCTCTGTTGCTCAACTTTATCTCTGGACAAAATTGCTAAATGCAACTGTGCATGCTGCAGCTGATACAAATCACATAACAAACATGGCTTCTAGTGATTCTGATGATCATATTCCTCTAAGTAAATAAGTAAGTAAGTACATGGCTTATATAGTGCCAAGGTCTTTAAAATCAGGGCGCTTGGACTAAGATATTCTAGGCAAGATAAAAAGGAAAGGAAGCATATTTATATAGCGCCTTTTATATACTATGTATATCTCAAAGCGCTCAGGCATGGATCACACAGTTTTACCTGCAAATACACCATGCCTGCCTTTCCTTCGTATGCGTTCACCAGATGGCGCCACCT
>Ga0209780_1002990_pt1 | contig 12360 bp, 15 predicted proteins | sample WorMetexBAHAMAS2_FD_187384 | JGI IMG/M metagenome (GOLD analysis project Ga0209780, IMG submission 187384) | Marine gutless worms symbiont microbial communities from Max Planck institute for Marine Microbiology, Germany - Inanidrilus exumae... | ecosystem: Host-associated > Annelida > Digestive... | reverse complement strand
TCCAGTCCCCCCTTCTGAGCATGGCCACCTCCAGTTGATTTGCCGATTATCTGAAGGCTTACCATGTCCTTGGTTGGGGGGACATTTTATTCCGTTGATAGAGGGACTTTTATCATCGTTGGTGACATAAGAGCCGATTATGGCGCAAAGAGTGCGCACTCGGCTTTAGAGAGCCCCCAGAGCACAACCATACGAGACTTTTTAATCAACCCAACCCTTGCCGGGGAATTTTTCGGAGTCCTGGCGGGGTCTATAACGCTCGACAATACGGGCAACGATTTCGATTATAAACTTTATTTAGGGTACTCAAACCTATCCGAAAACGGGTTGTATGTAGGCGTCGAATGCTCTGAGTGCTGGAAGGTGTTCGAGTGCGGGTTGTACTGTATCTGGGCGTTGGGCGTGGTCGTGTCGAAGTTGTTTGAGAACGGGTTATACTTGATAACTGGCTGTTGTGGTGGTGGGGTTGGAGCGGGTGTGGCAAATGTCGGTTTTTGATTTGCTGGTTCGAGCCATGGTGGTGTTTCTTGGGCAAGCGCGGTTGTAGCTACGACAAAGGTGAGGGTGGCGACGATAAGGGCTTTCATGATGGGCCTCCCTTCGTTGGAGCATAAAATAGAAAAACAGGGTGGGAGTTAGGTACTGCCTCCAGCCCCGGCGAGAAGTCCTGAAAAGGAAATATCCTCCGGGAGTCCTGCCGCGCCTTCCGACGCGGTTCACCCTGCTAAAAAAGATCATAGTACGTACGGAAACCGGAGTCAATCAACCACAACAGTTGTTAAGGTGCGAAAATACCTATAGATCTTTGACAATTTGAGGCAGGGGCAGAGTAATTCAGGTTTTTTTTGCAATCTCTTGAAGCCCTTTTAGTAGTCTTGCCCCATTTATGAGGTCGAGCATTTTGGGGACACATTGCGCGATAAATGGATCCGACATTATCTTGGGGGAGAAATCAGAAGTGGTTGTTAGAAAGCCTTTTGACGCTTTGTCCCCCTGCAAGACACCCATTAACGCTCGAGCATCGTCGGCTGTTACAAGATGGCCAGGTTTATACGCTTTAACCTGATCTATTACTCGAACAAATCCCAGTCCCTTTTTTACAGCTATAATATCTCTCCCATAATCACCACTACGTGGGGTCAGCGTTACTTCATCATAACCCGCTTTCGAATACGCCCCGGCTATAATTTCTTCCCATTTCCGCCAAGGTATATCGAATGCGGCGTTGGGATCGTTTTTCAGGAGTTCTATTATATCAAACCATGGAATACTTACCGCTTCGACGAGTGTCCCATCTTCAGTTTTATCCCCAGGAATTATAACTGACTTCATTAATAATTCCACAGAGGAGGGCTTTGTTATGCTGGGGGTAATGGATGACGAGAGATGTATCGTATCATGCACTTTGATGGATATGTTTCGTGCAGTGGACCCACACTTGGGGCAAGGGGTGCGGTTTTCCGGTTTTTCACCCGATTCAGCCTCAAACTGTGTCCCACATTGGCTGCATGTAACTTTGGCTGACATAAGTTATAATCTTATCCTTATCCTTCTTGAAACCGTCCTGAAAACTCAGGACACTCCAAAATCCAAAGACTTCGAAACCTGCGCCATATCAGACCTGCACCGACTTATCTTTTTGTTAAGGGCTCTCTAACTTTAATTTTGAATATAGAAGTCTCGCCACATTTTGGGCAATCAGCTTGGAGTTGGACGCCTACACTATCTTCGCAATAAAAGGTCAATCGATCTATATGAGCTTCACATTCCATGCAAAAAAAATCAAAATAATCTGTGGTCATTCCGCCTATTACGCTGTGAAGTGTCGGTGGACCTTCATACTTCATTTTTTTATCCTTTTTTTTCAGGTTTGGAAGGCAGGTGGCCGTGTTCACGGAGCCATTTAATAAGAATCATTTCACATTGCTGGGAGAGGGACCGGAAGCCTTCTTCAGCCAGTTTTTCCAGAATTTCCCGAATCTCAGCCGAGGTCCTGACCCCTATATTCACTTTTGTCGCCATGCGGGGATTGTTTCACATGCTGGAATTCGGTTCAAGAATTAACATAGCTATAAACGTAATATATGTTGACATATGGCCCTCTTTGGATAATTATAATAGTTAACGTTTATAACAAACCCCGAACCGTGACATGACAAATCGAATTCACCAGATACCCGAGGTACCCGCAGCGGTGACGTTGTGGGCGGTCGTCACGGACCGGGGACACCTCGGGTTTTCTATTTGGAAAGGGGGTACACCATGGCAGCGGAAATAACTGCGCACATGCTGGACGATCTTAAGGAAATCGAGGACACGCTGGCTATTTATTATTTCGCTCTTAGCAATCCAGAGGGTCCGGAACACTTAGGCGCGGTGGGCGCCATTGCCAGCGGACTGGTCGATATTGAATTAAAGCTCGGTGAAATCCGGAAGGAGCTAACCAGTGATCAGGCTCCGGCAGCCGAATAGCCGGGAAAGGGGGTGCGGTATGTTCGAGCCGATCCGCAAGTGGATTAGTAGTTATAAATTCCATGCCAAAGCGTACGCCAAATGCAAGCGGAAAATAGCGAATCCGGTGCATTACCGAACGGGAGAGCCATTAAAGCCTGGAACAATCAAGCAGTATGAAGAGAGGTACAAGAATCATTTGTACTGGCTCAGACGAGAAAAGAGGTGGTTTCATGAGAAATCGCTATACCCGGAAATCCTGAGGGCCACGCGACGCCTTAAAAAAGCAGAAGAAGGCGTAGACCGTATAGAACAGAAATTCGGTCACTACGATCTGATAGAACAACGGCACCGGCGGCAAACCCTGAAAAATAAGTTTCAGGTGATCCAGGGAGGCCGCCGGATGACCTTCCGGGAGGCTGCCGAGTACCGAATGAAAAATCAAAGGGGGGCATTATGAAAAAAACAATGACAGTCAAGGAAACCCAAGATGCCATGATGCGGTGTATGAACAAGGTATCGTTCATCAGGTACACAGCGGACGCTCTCAGACAAAGCACCATAGAGAATTTTGACGTGCAGGACTTCGGCTGTGGGTTGATGGTGGTCACCAATGACATTATCACTGATTTGGTGGGCATCATTGAGTTCATGCCGAAAGGGGCAGAGGCCACAACGCCACAGGACGAAAAGACCCCTTCAAAGTAGCTCAGAGCATACGCCAAGCATGCTCAAAAGTGGGATTTGAAACCAAAGGTGGGGGCAGGATGATGAAAGAACTGTTGAAAGTCATTGATGGAGGCAAAGCAAAGAAGCGACCGGAATATCCACCCAGGATGAAACAACTGTCTGAGCGCCTAGTCAGAATTGACAAGGCTATCAGTGCAGATTGGAATGAACCAGAGAAACATGGCGGCCCGCAATATGTAAAACAGCAGCTATTCAACTACCGGTACGCATTTCTTTCCTACATCTGGACTCTGGACTCTTTGGAAGAAGCTCACGACAACGGAAAGCGCGTGGATATTAACGAGATACGGAGTGTCGAGGACAGCATTCAGTGGTTTGAAGAAGGGCTTGACGAGGGCAAGACAGCATTTGAGATTCTTAAAGATAAAATGCCCTCAATTAGGTGCCAGGGATAACCGTCCTCAAAAATGAGGACACCACACTGCTCCGGATAGGCGCGGCCAGCCGAAAGCCGGTTACCCTGACCGGTTTCCGGAGCTAATTTCAGGGAGAAAGCGAGGGGCTTTCATGGGAAGCATCAGAAAGCGCGAAGGAAAAAGGGGCGTTAGCTGGCAGATTGATTACATCGATCCTACCGGCAAACGTGTAAGGCAATCATTCAAGAAAAGGAAGGACGCAGCGGGTGAGCTTGCCAAGCGGGAAAGCTTGATAGCTGAAAACCGATACCTGGATGTGAAGAAGGATTACAAAACAACCTTAGGCGAGTTGGTTGATAGGTATAGTGAGAATTTCAAGCATCAGGCCAGCTATAAGACAGGCAAGGAAGCCTACCTGAGAAACTTCAAGGACCATTTCGGAGAACAGACCCTATTGGCAAATATCCGATATGTGCACATTGAGACATACCGGAACCACCTTAAAAGGAAACTGACCAGGCACAAGACCATCAGAACCGATGCCAGTATCAACAGGGAAATGTCCTGTTTGCACCATTTGTTTGCCAAGGGGGTGGAATGGGAAATGATGGAACAAAGCCCCTTTGACAAGGGCAAGTCTCTAATCCTCAAGGAAAACAATCAACGGTTGAGGTTTTTGGAAAAGGACGAAATCGACGTCTTACTCGAGGAATGTCCGGACTATTTGCGGGATATCGTTTTATGCGCGGTCAATACCGGCATGAGACGCGGTGAAATTTTGACTCTCAAATGGGACCAAATCCGGAACGGTCAAATCTATTTGCAAAAAACCAAAACAAACAGGGCGAGACAGATCCCTGTGAATGACGCGCTCGCGGCCGTTTTTAAACGAATCCGGCGAGAGCGGCCGTTCGTGTCCGACCATGTGTTTCTATATGACGGACAGATAATCGAGGCGAAGTCAGGCAAGCGCCGGCGTCCGAAAAAAAGCGGCGAGGCCAAACCCATTAATAACGTGAAAAAGGCTTGGTATTCGGCTCTCAAGAGGGCAAGGATAGAGGATTTTCAATTCCGAGACTTGAGGCACACGTTCGCGAGTCAGTTAGTCATGCACGGCGCCTCTTTGAAGGACGTTCAAGAATTGCTCGGCCATACCACAATGAACATGACCCTCCGGTACGCGCATTTGAGCGCGGAGCATAAAAAGAAAGCGGTCAACCTGTTAAATGGATTGACCGCCCCTGAAAGCTCGATGTCACAAAATGTCACAAATTCTAATTCTCGAAAACTCGCCTCTTTGTAACCTTCTGTTTTTATTGGTCGGGGCGAGAGGATTTGAACCTCCGACCCCTTGAACCCCATTCAAGTGCGCTACCAGACTGCGCTACGCCCCGACACGAACTTGATTCAGTAAACGGTTTGCCCTACCTTGTCAAGCGGTTTCCCAAGCATGAAATCGTTTCAGCATTTGGGCTAATCTATCGAAACCATTTCAATTTCACGAAAAAAGGGGTAAAATAAGCGGTAGCTTTTGGTTTTGACAATGGCTTTCCAGGCGGCTGTTATGATCCCAAGTCACATTATCAAACCGCCCCGCTTGAGACAGGGCGATACGGTCGGAGTGGTGGCCCCGGCGTCTCCATTCGACATGGATGCCTTTGAAAGAGGCATTAAATCCATCGAGTCGATGGGATTCCGGGCAGCGGTGCCCGAGGAACTGTTTGAAAGAAGCGGGTTCCTGGCCGGCGATGACAGTCACCGGGCTCATCTTGTGCAGCGGTTTTTCGCCGATCCGAATCTTCGAGGGATTATCTGCGCCCGGGGGGGATACGGTTCGGTTCGGATATTGTCTCTCCTCGATTTCAAAAAGCTGCAGAAGGACCCAAAGGTATTTATCGGCTTCAGCGACATCTCGGTGCTGTTGAACACCCTGTACGCCCGATGCGGAATGGTGACCTTCCATGGCCCCGTGATCACGGCTCTAGGCAAGAGCGGGGACAGGGGGCGGGAATCCCTGCGGGCGGTAATATCCGGGGACCAGCCGGTCGTGGTCGCTGCGACGGATGGTATCGTACTGAAGCCCGGGCGGGCAGCTGGGGTTGTAGCGGGCGGAAACCTGACCGCCCTGTGTCATCTCGTTGGAACACCGTTCACCCCTTATTTCGGGAAGAACATTCTTTTTCTGGAAGATGTGGGAGAAGCCCCATACCGGATCGACCGCATGCTGATTCAGATGAAGATGGCAGGTTGCTTCCACGGTTTAAGCGGGGTTGTACTCGGCTCCTTTGTCGATTGCGGGGACGTGGAAGAAATTCATCGCATTGTCTCGGAGATCTTTGAGGACACCGGGGTGCCCATCCTGACCGGTATTCCAGCGGGCCATGGAGAAGAAAATCGATCGCTTCCCATCGGTCTGGAAGCGACCCTGGATACGGACGCCATGGAACTTCGGTATCACGAACCGGCTACGAGTTAGGTCGGCCGGTTTGCCAGTTTGCCAGTTTGCCAGTTGCCCGGTTTGCCGGTTTTCTGCCTTGCTTTTTAAGCGGTCAACGGGCTAACCGGAAGGCGGCGCAGCCGCTAACTGGAAGACCCTAACGGAAGTAATACGAGTGCACGATAGCATATTCATCAGCGTAGACGACCTCATGCGCCAGGCAGTCGCCGAGGGTGTCTTTCCCGGAGGAGTACTGCTGGCCTCCCGGGAAGGCAACATCCAGTTTCAGGGAGCTTACGGCACAGCCAACACGGTGACCGGTGACCCGGTTACCATGGAAACCGTTTTCGACCTGGCATCCCTGACAAAACCACTGTCGACGACGCTTACCGTCATCTACCTGGTTCAAGAAGGGTATTTCAAACCGGATGATGTGCTGGGTGATTTTCTTCCCGGGCTAAAGACTTCAGAAAAAGGTGGAATCCGCATTGAGCATCTTCTTCGACATACCTCGGGTCTGCCGGACTATCGCCCTTATTTCGAATCCATAGGCGAGTTTCCAATGGAGGAAAGAAAGACGCATTTATGGGACATGCTTGCGTCTGAGCCCCTTGAATCGGAGATCGGTGTGGAAACCCGGTACAGCGATCTGGGCTTCATGATGCTTCAGCAGTTGGTCGAAGCCGTTTCCGGGGATCTCCTTGAACGGTTGGTCGAGAAGACGATTTTCGAGCGGATAGGAATGAAGAAACTCTTTTTTCCTGGTGTTAAAAAAAACTCCGCCGGTATCCATTTCGCAGCCACTGAAAACTGCCCATGGCGAAGAAGAATTCTTCAGGGTGAAGTCCACGATGAAAATGCATGGATCCTCGGCGGGGTGGCGGGCCATGCCGGACTCTTCGGCGACATCGCCAGCGTTCATTTACTTCTTATGGAACTATTATACTCGTGGCAAGGGAACTCTCATCAGTCTCTTCTATCCCCGGGTCTTGTCCGGAGATTTCTTTCAACGGATAGACCCAACGTCAGAGCCATGGGATTTGATACCCCATCATCCGATGAGCGAAGCTGTGGTCAATATTTTTCTCCCCATACCGTGGGACATCTTGGCTTCACCGGTACTTCTTTCTGGATGGACCTGGAGCAAGGTATTAGTGTGATCCTGCTCACAAACAGGATCCATCCGACACGGGAAAACCAGAGGATCCGAGATTTTCGGCCTCGGATTCACGATAAGATCATGGAGGCAATGATATAAGGATGGGTACTGGGTACTGGCTATTGGATTCGGATTTTGCCGTTAGCAGCTGATACCGAATACCGAATACCAAATTTCAAAAGTCAAATACCCATTACCAAATACCTGATACCCATCATAATTTTACTTGTATTTAGCTCTAATTGTTGCTAATTACCCTCAATTTAAAGACCGATTTGTAAAATCGGTGAACGATTTTTCTGCGAGGTAAAATGAATCTGATTACAGACTCTGTACTAGGTCTCTTTTCTTCGGATCTGGCCATCGATCTGGGTACTGCCAACACGCTGGTCTATGTCAAGGGAAAGGGAATAGTCCTCAGCGAACCGTCCGTTGTCGCGGTGCGGACCGACAACCGCATGAAGAATCGCGTTCTGGCGGTGGGGCTGGAATCAAAGAACATGCTGGGTCGCACACCGGGGAACATCATTGCCATCCGGCCTATGCGGGATGGTGTGATCGCTGATTTTGAAGTGACCGAAGCCATGCTCCGGCATTTTATCCAAAAAGTCCACAATCGACGCTCCTTTGTACGGCCCCGGATTATCATCGCAGTTCCTTCAGGAATCACCCAGGTGGAAAAGCGGGCGGTCAGAGAATCTGCCGAATCGGCCGGTGCCCGAGAGGTGTTCCTCATCGAAGAACCAATGGCTGCGGCCATCGGCGCCGGGCTACCGATTACCGAACCGACATGCAACATGGTCGTGGACATCGGAGGCGGAACCACCGAGGTGGCCGTGATTTCCCTGGCAGGAATTGTTTACAGCCGATCCATGCGGGTGGCCGGAGACAAAATGGATCAGGCCATCATTCAATACATCAAACGGAAGTATAATCTGTTAATTGGCGAGAGAACTGCGGAGATCATTAAAACTACCATCGGCAATGCCTATCCGGACCCTGAACATTTGGAAACCATTGAAGTCAAGGGTAGGGACCTTGTTTCCGGTATTCCCAAAATTCTGGCCATCGACTCTGAAGAAATCCGCGTCGCTATCTCCGAACAGATTGACGCCATCGTTGAAACGGCAAAAATTGCCCTCGAGCAAACACCACCGGAACTGGCAGCCGACATAGTGGACCGTGGAATCGTGCTGACCGGTGGGGGTGCGCTACTGAAGAATTTGGACAAGCTGCTCCGAGAGGAATGCGGCTTGCCCATTACCGTGACGGAAGATCCTCTGTCGACGGTCGTGCTTGGGTCAGGGGCTACCCTCGACAGCATCGAAATCCTCAAACAGGTCGTCATCACCTAATTTCATGTTTTCCAGAAGGTCGGTGTTGATCGTTGGCGTAATCCTGGTGATTGCTGTCAACATCGTATTCCTATCCGTAACCAGCACCCGGCATTCATCGTTCGGACCCGGGCGTATTGTGCTGACCCTCATTTCGCCGTTTCAGAGCGGCGTTACCCATACCTTCCAATTTTTCCGAAGCATTTGGGACCACTATTTCAATCTCGTCAACGTCTCGAAAGACAATGACGAGTTACAGCAGCAACTTCGTCTTGCTTTGGAAAAGAACCACGCCCTGAAAGAAGTTGAACTGACCAACACCCGGCTCCGCAGTTTGCTCAACTTCAAAGAAGGGGTGTCTCGGAAAGTGCTGCCGGCTGAAGTCATCGGAATGGATCCGTCTCCCTGGTTCAGAAGTATTATGATCGACAAGGGATACCAGCATGGCATCCGTAAGGGGCTCCCTGTCGTTGTTTCCGAAGGTGTTGCCGGTCAGGTGACCGATGTTGCGAACCTATATGCCAAAGTGTTGTTGATTATTGATCAAAACAGCTCAATGGACGCCCTGGTCCAAAGAACCCGGGCTCGCGGCATCGTCAGTGGCGGTGAAGAAGGGAACTGTCGGTTCCGCTATGTGCTCCGAAAAGAAGATGTAAAAATCGGAGACACGGTGGTTTCCTCCGGTCTGGATGGCGTCTTTCCGAAGGGGCTCCGGGTCGGTGAGGTTTCCGGTGTCGTCAAGCGGAGTGCCGGGATCTTTCAGGAGGTATTGGTCACGCCCTACGCGGACTTTGAGAAACTTGAAGAAGTCCTTGTGATTATGAACCCTTCGGTGGTCGATTTTTCCAGAGAACAATGACCTATTTATTCTATGCCGTGATCAGTTTGGCGATTCTGGTGTGGCAGACAGCGGTACAACCCCACGTGCCTCTGTTTCGATGGATGTATGATCTGCTCATCTCGGTCACCATTTACCTTGGCCTTCACCGCCCGGCGCGGGAAGGACTTCCGGTGGTGTTCTGCCTCGGGTTTGCCATGGACAATTTTTCAGCGGCCCCCTTTGGGTTGTATATCACCAGCTACCTCTGGATTTTTGCCGGAATTAAATGGCTGATGACCTTTCTAGATGTTCGAGGGAGTTTGTTGTTGTATTTTGTCACCGCTGCCGGCGCCTTGATTCAGAACTTCCTGTCACTGGCCACGGCCATGGCCGGTGGCGCCGGGCTTCCTCTGCCCGAGGATCTGACCCGCGGCCTGTTTATCCAGTTCTGCTGGGCACTGGTTATCGGACCGATATTTTTATCGGCCCTGCGCTATATACACGAACATTTCGAAAAATGGTGGCTGGACCGGATGGCTGACAAAAACGGCTACCCGACACTGGGGAATTCGGATTAGAAAAACAGATGACAGGGTTCAGATATCGGATGTCAGATGTCAGGGGTCGGTTATAGGGCAACATAATGGTTATCTTAGGAGCTAATACCAAATACCGAATACCTGATACCAATTTTGTTAGTAGCGAGTACCAGATACCAAATGGTAAGTGGCGAGTGGCGAGTGGAAATTAAAGATCGAAGCTGAAAGTTCAAAGCTGAAAGCTGAAAGTCTAAGGAAATAAAAACAACGAATGACGTTCCGCCCAGCGGAACAAATGACAAAATGACGCCGCCGCTGGATTCGACAGGCTCACCACAAGCAGGCGGCAAGTGACTCTGTTCACCGGCCAACCCTTCGACTCGTTTTGCTTGCTCAGGACAAGCGGGCCTTCAATCAGAGTTGAGAACCGGTTAACGGGCAGACGGGCCCACGGGCAAACGGGCTAACGGGCAAACGGGCTAACGGGCCAACCGAAAAACCATGAGCGACTATCTTCCATCAGCGGATCAAGATTGGTACAAGCAGCGACTTGCCGGTGTCATGCTGGTTGCTGTGGCTGCATTTGCCATTCTCGGCTTTCGATTATTCCACTTGCAGGTCCTCCATGGGGACGAGCTGCGGGAGCTGTCGGAAAGAAACAGCATTCGTCTGCAGAGCATCGATCCGCCCCGGGGGCTCATCTTTGATCGAAAAGGCCGTTTACTCGTCGACAATCGGCCGGCCTTTGATGTGAGCATTATTCCCAAAGATGCCAAACCCCTCGAGGAAACCCTGCAGAAACTGGCCCGCCTGCTGGATGTTCCATCCGGCGAAATTGCGGCCAAACTCAAATCCCAGAGGGGCCAATCGGCCTATAAACCGGTTCCCTTGAAACAGGACATCGGCCGAAATGCCCTGGCCGCAATTGAGGCCCGCCGATACGATTTGCCCGGGGTCGTCATCGATGTCAAACCACGACGTCATTACATCTACCGGCAAAGTGCGGCCCATCTCGTCGGCTATTTGGGTGAAATCAACGCGGAAGAGCTGAGCTGCGGCCTCTACGACGATTGCCGACCCGGTGACTACATCGGCAAATTCGGGATAGAGAAGGCCTACGAATCCTCCCTTCGCGGGGGACGTGGCGGGCGCCAGGTCGAGGTGAGCGCGAAGGGGCAGGTGGTCCGGGTGATGAAAACCGTGGCTGCCAGCCCGGGGCACAACATTTTCCTGACCATTGACCAGCACCTTCAATTAAAGGCCGAGGAACTGCTCTTGGATCAGGCCGGTGCGGCCGTCGCCATGGACCCCAGCTCCGGTCAATTGCTGGCCATGGCCAGCAGCCCCTCGTTTGATCAGAATGCATTTGTCAGCGGCCTTACCCATGAACAATGGAATGCGCTGATCTCCAATCCCGGACGCCCCATGTCCAATAAGGCGGTCCAGGGGGAATACCCTCCGGCATCGACCTATAAAATCGTCACCGCTATTGCGGCCCTGGAAGAGGAGATTATTGACGAGACCACCACCTTTTTCTGCCCCGGCCATCTGAAGTTCGGGAACCGGGTGTACCGCTGCTGGAAAAAGGGTGGCCACGGCCACATGGATGTTGTGCGGGCCATTGCCGAATCTTGCGACGTCTTTTTTTACCAGGTCGGTCAAAAACTCGGTGTGGATCGCATTGCCTGGTACGCCAGAGCCTGCGGACTGGGATCCTCCACAGGATCGAATCTGGACCATGAAGCCAAAGGCCTGGTCCCCACGGCGGAATGGAAGCTGAAGCGGACCGGGATTCCCTGGCAGGCGGGAGAAACGCTGTCGGTGGCCATCGGCCAGGGATACAATCTGGTGACGCCACTTCAAATGCTGAGTCTGGTGGCCGCGGTGGGCAATGAGGGGGTGCAATTCCAGCCCTTTGTGCTTCAGCGGGTGGAAACCGCCCAGGAAGAGGTCATTAAAACCCATCAACCCAAACAGGTCGCCAAGCTTCCGGTCAGTCCGGAAACCCTCGAACTGGTGCGTCGCGGCCTTTGGGAAGTTGTCAATACCCCCGGCGGCACGGCCTACGGTTCCCGGCTGAAGAATATCAGCATCAGTGGAAAAACCGGGACGGCCCAGATCGTCGGCCGCAAGGATGACGAACCGGAAACCGAGGATGAGGAAATCGAAGAGCAGTTCAAAGACCATGCCTGGTTTGTGGCCTATGCACCTTCCGAAGCTCCGGAGATAGCGGTGGCCGTCATCGTGGAACACGGTGAACACGGATCGTCCGCCGCCGCCCCGATTGCGCGGGAAATGATCCGTACCTACCTCAAGCGTGAACGGAAAAGCGGTGCCCTACAGGCGAAGATTCGGGAAGACTTGAAACAATAAATTCCTTATACCAAATCAGTAGTGTCCCAACGTTTATGTGAATAAATTCAATTGTTTCTGTCTTGTAGTAATTTCTTTAATGTATGTGTCAACTGTAAGTACCTGTAATAACGGGGATCGCTCAAAGATAGTAATACTTAA
>Ga0209780_1002989_pt1 | contig 12362 bp, 10 predicted proteins | sample WorMetexBAHAMAS2_FD_187384 | JGI IMG/M metagenome (GOLD analysis project Ga0209780, IMG submission 187384) | Marine gutless worms symbiont microbial communities from Max Planck institute for Marine Microbiology, Germany - Inanidrilus exumae... | ecosystem: Host-associated > Annelida > Digestive... | reverse complement strand
GACAGCAAATACCGCGCTAGCATAGCGTCGCGCGGGTAATGAACGGTGCAAGATATTGATACAGTTACCATAGAAAGTTAATAGGAAATCCTCGAAAAAGACTACAATAGTCGTCGAAAAAATGAGCCAAAAATTAAGTGAAAAATAATGTTTCCTAGCAGTATACATACATGCAAAAATGGCCAGTTGGAAAAGAGAAACGCGTATCAAATAGAGCTAAGAACTTATATACTGTTTGTGATTGAACTGGACGACGAATGGAAAATCATTAAAAAGTAGTAATGATTAAAGGAATAAGGAATATGTTCCAGCTTGGTTGGATGAAGGGAAACTAACAATATTTACATGTAAAATAACGCTTCAACTTGTAACTATCACGTAACTGATCAGTCGTTAAAATTAAAATTTAATAAATTTAATGCTGAATATTTGAATATTTAGTTGCTTACTATTCGACGAATTCTAAGTGCAGCAGATGTTTCTTTGCGGTGGACGTGAGAAGCTATATACAATGGAGACGGTCTAGGCCTGCTTAATACCGTCCACTGTTCTACGACACGCTGAGACGAAAATGGAACGAAGGACTGATGAAAATTTAAGATGTCTACGGCAGCTGTCGCTACAAACGAGCGCTCAACTGGACACAACGGAGTGGACAGTGTGTGCAGACAAAGGGTATAGAAACGACAGGTCGCTGATAGAGCAAGAGACACTTCTGAGTCTCGGGGGTTGAAACAAGAAGCTCTCCTACTGCAGAGGGACCGCGCGACGCGCTATATTAGTAAATTCAAATTCGTGCTGTGTTTCACAAGATATGAGAGTTACAAAGGTTCCATACAGCAAAGGTGACCATCGGGGTCATTGAAAAGCATTGGCAGTGGTGGAATTCGATAGGTCACAGATTTTCTATTAGTGTTCCATTGCAACTATGTTTCTAACTTGCACTGAACTTGAAAAAATGGTCACATGACCCTGACCACGTCTTTTTAAGGGTGCGTTGCCATCTTTAGGCTATGATATGATACAATCTACCGGTGTACAAAATTTGACGACTCTAACTTTAGCCGTTCCAGAGACATCGTTGGGGCCCGACCACGCCCCTTATAAGGGTGATTCGTCCGCCCTGTGCTGGGACTTGATATATAGCCTACTGACGTACAAAATTTGATCACTCTAGCTTCAGCCGTTCCAGCGATATCGTTAAATGGTTCATATGACCTGATCACGCCCCTTTTAGGGATGATTTGTCATCCTCTGGCAAAGACTTGCTACTATCAACCTGTTTACCAAATTTGAAGTCTTTACTTCCGCCCATTACGAAGATCTGAAAAGGGATACAAAATTTGACAAATGGGATGGTTTGGTGAGTTAGGGATCACTCAAGGTCACTGAAAATAACGCCATTCGATAGAGCGCATACGAGTTCGTATTAGCCTTCCATAGTAACTATGTCTCTATCTTGCACCGTTTCTTAGATATAGCGAGATATTGGTCAACAATCGCCGATCTAAACTTACCCCACTTCTCTCTGGCACCCCGTTAGGGTGATCCCGTCTGAATTTCGCATCATAAAACTATTAGGCAACTGCACTGGTTTCTCAAATAATCATCACACTAAACCCATGATTGATGGTTTATTTAGTTTGATTAATTCTTAGCAGTAGCAGTGCAACGTGTTTTCCGGCTCGATGTGTCTGATTACTGCGTAGAGATGCGTTCGACAGTACAACGAGCTACTGACCAAAGACAAACCATCACACGTCGTCATTGAAGAAGTAAAGGTGAGAAAGCTAATCATGTAGCTTACCTGCGAGGTAGCGTGTTGGTTTAGGTTTAGATTTCGTTTTTGCATGTTTGCTGATGTTTAGCATTTTGTGTGTTTTTGTCTTAGCTTAGATCATTTTTCCAGTGTTGCTTGCTTTTGCTGTCTTATTCAGTTTCTTCAGTACCAAGCCAAGAGATTGGCTGGCAAGAACGTCTCCGAAATGGCCGAGTGGGATCTGAAACCTGAACTCAATCAATCGGTAACCGAAAACTAAATAATCGCAGCGTCCCAGTCAAAGTGCCGAGTTTTTTTCGGTGATTTGACACTGTTTGTTAGAGCAACAGAACGACAGATCTGACCCGTGGACACGTGCTAGAGGTTCTTTTTTGGGGAATTCTGTCGTACCGTAGTAACGGCCATAAAGAAGTACGGTTACTAAGTATATTTGATAAGTAAATTTTATTGATTTGTTGCAGCCATAAGGCAAATGACATATACATTCATATGAGCGAATCGACATTATATAACCCAACTCAGCGCAGTAGATATATATTAGGAATACAACAACGTCCGTTCTTGGTCAATCCAAAACCAGCAATACTAATAAAACTAAAAAAAATATTTTTCACCGCCCTGCTGCCAGAAACCTTAGTATTCCGCCTCCTCTGCCAGGAATTGAAAGAGTTAAACAATAACGCTACGTGGAATTGATGTAACGGACATGCTCTGAACTGCTGCATGTAAATAGACTGCTTGTGTAGGTAAATCAGCGTCTGTATCTCCTATCACTTCTTCAATCATCCGTCTACAACGCTCTTCGTTGCATCTCCTCTTCATTGCTCTAGTACTTAATAAACTCATATGCTGTACCCACGTATGCTGGTCAACTTACTGCCGACGACAGGACAAATGCTAGGCCTATATCAATAAAGGCCATGCGCCGTGGATTTAACACTTACTACGTTTGACAAAACGCTCTTATTGACAAGTCAGATCGCAGACTCTTTCGGAAGGCCACTCAGCCAGGTGATATCTTCTCCCTCCTAAAACCTACTTACAGTTCTTACCATCTTCGTGAGTGGCAACAATTTATATTTCCTTCCCACTGTTTCATATTCGCAGTTTAAACAAATTGTTATATCAATCGTTATTTATTTAAATATGTATAACCTTCTAGTAGTCACGTCACGCTGTGCCAGCTTAGTTTTTAGTTAGTATTTGTTTTAGCTTGCTATATCAGTTCCTATTGCGCACGCTTTATGCTTTGTGTTTTATATTTCATATGTATTTTATCCCTATTCTTCGTTATAACAGTGTGCGAATGACATTGAAATAAAAGGCTACATACTTACTTTCTTTGCATTCATGCATAATAGAAGCAATAGCTACTGCACAATAGCTACACAATACAGACATAAAATAACGAGACGTAACACGACTGGCCCGCCGTGCAGTGTCGGGCGCCGGACCACCAACGCGCCCGGTCGCCGGCGCGCCGACCATCCACGCGCCCGGCCGGCCAGACCGCCGGCAGCATTTCAACGCCGCGTTCTCACGCCGCGTTCCTACGCGCCCGTCGGCCGGCCGGCCGGCCCGCACGCCGGCACCGTTACAGACGACGACAGACGACAGACGACAGACGACGACGGACGCAAGCCAGCAATAATTTTTGTATCTGTTGCAAAACACTAAAAGCTAATTAAAATTGCGAAAAATCTTTCTTTGTTTACTAATTTAATACTGTAAGACGATGCTGTATGCAACAGCAAATGGTGAGCGTGTGTCTGACGTCGCTTATCGTCGACAACGTCGTTCAGCCAATGTCTTGTGACCTCATCTCTTTGCTCCTGCACGAGGTATCCGTGTCTCCTCTGTCGATAAAATGATTACTTAACATTTATTGTACGCAGCATAGCGTTAGTGAATTAGATGGAGGGGCGTCGTCACGGGACGGACTGGCGTGGAATGCCCACCCCGATTTTGCCAGAATGCGTTCCTGAGATCGATGCAGATCCGGTGAAATTATAAGGGGCAAGATGGGGGCGCAGGCGCCCAGTTTTGTAAATGAGTTGAGTCGGCGAGAATGGAATGAAGCGCCGAAGGAATGACAATAGTGGAAGTGTTAAAGACGTCGAGAGATGGCTTATGTGGAGGGTTTCCCCCTAATCGGCCCACACGGAGGTCTGGGGAGCGTCTGGCAGGGCATGGGGCAACACTTAAGTATTTTAAGCGCAATTTCTTGCAATTTCGTGCATGTTTTAGTGCACTTGGAACTACCGGGGGCAAAGGTCTGTGGGGCTATGCAGTGCTCCACACTTTTTTGACTGCCGGGGCGATTGCCCCCATCACCCCCACGAAGTCGGCGCCTACGGAAGTGGGTGAGTCGCTTCCATACATTAATGTCAACGTGGTCGTGTGATTACTTACTGGAATTGCCCACAATTTTCGCCTCCCCATGCTCCCTCTCTGGTGGGAAAGGGGCATCTCCCTCCCACACCCATTTTCACATGACCTCTCTATTGTTCACCCTACACCTTTTAGACCTGCGACGCCCCTGATAAGACATAGCGAGCCGCATATTTATGAATAAATCGCGCATTTACACGATCCTGCAGTATTCAACTACTTAAACGTCATCGATTAGATTGCATCTATTCTAGATGTACAGACCGACGGACAGAAATGCCATCGCAAATTCCGCGCTTTGCGCTACGGCGTCGCGCGGTAATAGATGTGCCTGCGTCTGCATTGTGAATGTACAGCTTCGCGATACCGTCCGTATGCAAATGAGGCATGTAGGATGGACACAGCCATATCGTTAAGGCTCATTCGCACCGGATGCGGTACATTGCGGTGCGACATCGTGCGGCATGTTGCATCGTTTCTGCCGCATATCGCAAGACGCCGCACCGCACCGCACAGTCCGCACCGCAACGCATCCGGTGTGAACAATCCTTTAGTTTGCAAATTCCTGCAAACAAGCGATGTCGCCCCGATGGAGGCGAAAGGATACGCCCCCACCGATGGCCATTTTCGGTCATTTCCGGTGATTAGGGGCTATCGACGACCACGGCAAATGAAAGGCGTGCTTGTCTTCGAGATACTGACGACGTAGGTTCTTCGGCCTCAGAGAGAGACGTTCTGGCACAACTGGTGGCTATACCAATGTCCAAGCAACATTGTCGAATGCTACAAGTTAAACGATTCTTTCGACAATGTCGAATGTTGCTTCGACATTGTTGCTGGTGTGGACGGGGCCTTAGACTTCCGGCATGGAGTTTCCTGTTACGTAGTGTTCTCGCTGATGCACGCGTTCGAACGCGCTCGACCGAGCTCGAACGAGTTCGAACGCGTACGAACGCGTGCGAACGCGTCAGTGACAACGCTACTTAAAGCGCGCCGTTAATGAGCTACAGCATGGAACAGACAGACGAGCGGATGGACGGCAGCTTTGCGTAATATCTGCACTTTGCTGGCGGAGGCGTAAGATTCTAAGAACGTGAGGCAAGACACTGTAGGCGGACGCAGATGTTGACAAAAATTTGCAGTGTCGATTACGCATCTGCTTTTAACCTCGAAACACGGCGACTTGTCACCTCCAGCTGGTTAGCAGACACAAGATAGTAATAACAGGACGGATGCATGTGGGCACGTTTGTTTTATCGCCAATATAGACTTTTCAAAATTACTTACTACTTACTCGTTTCACAAATCCTTCCCACCGTAGATTCACTTCTTCCCACCGGACTGCCTACACGGACTATTATACGGACCGTTTCTTTGTAGTGTCTCGGTTTTGTTTTTTTAAAAATATTTTTCCTTATTATTTTTCTGTTTTCGATACCGTGCGCTAGATTAAGCTGGCTCTTCGCCAGCATTTGTGCGCACGTAAATACATCGTCTCGTATCGTATTAGCCAGTATATATTTACACACGAAATAGAATGCGTACGTGGCTTACAATTTTAACCGATGTGTCGAAACTGAAGGATTTCTTAAGGTCACCAGCAGTCACGTACGTTGTAAATATGGTAAATGTGTAATAACTCGGAAACGGTGCAAGGTGACTACGTTTTGTTACAGACAGCTAATAATGACGTGATAGAGTGATGTCTACACGTGAGTAGTTATAAGTAAGCAACGAGATCAATCAGTATCAATTCATATTAATAAGAATGAGCTCCCTGAAGTACTGCACGGCTGACTTAGAACTAAATGACTGAGTCCGGAAGCGACTATGGCGTCGCCGCGTGGCTGATTGGCTAAGACTAGCTACGGCTATAAGCTATTTTGAGGCGGCGCTAGTCAAGCAGTCACGTCGCTGTCCATCTGTACAACACCCACAGATTCTCTCTGTGAGAGATACCCCCAATAATTGACCTAAAAAAACAAGGATATAAAGGAAGAAAGGGTGTTTACGCTTGTTTTGTTATTTTTGGTGGATAAGTCAGTATAGTGGCGAGTATCCCCGCCTGTACAACAATAAATGGCCTATCGAATAGCACCGCTTTCGACGACCTTGAGTGATCTTCAAGGTCATTCACTCACTGCTAGGCTGCTAGCTTTTACAAAAGCAATTTTTCTTACAGTTGTGCAGCAGCTGAGAAGACTTCAACTGACATAGAGCATCGCGCGTTCGTATATACGGCTATGTATTACTTGAACACTGCCGTTGACGAACGATCTGTTTGCGCTGGCTACGTTTATTGTCTCTATTCTGGGAACAATCGGCGAAGTTTGACAACCGTATTAAAGCTGCAGTCATGTTATTGCCGAATGGGTTACTGTTATTGCACCCAGCTGCACGCGAAGTAGCAGTTTACTATACTGTCGGCGTCATCATCGACTCGCACCTGCTGTTTGACCACCACGTCAGGATGTAGCTAGGGCGCGCAATTACCATAGAGTCTGCTGACCGATGACATCTCTCAGACAGTAGTGGCTTGCAGCATCGTCGCCTCCTGGCTGGACTACTTCAACGCCATCCTGTTCGGTGAGCCAGCCGCAACCTTCGACATATTGCAACAACCGCAGAACAACTTGGCCAAAGTCGTCTGCCAGCGTGAACTTGAAGATCTCACAGATGCCGGTGCGCTCCTCCAGTCACTTCACTGGTTGCCAGTCAGGCAATGAGGCACCTACAAGATGGCGTCGCTGACGTTCAAGGTGTCATCGTCCTCGACGCTGCAGCATACCTGAGCGACCTGATCCAGACGGCTGTTCCTGTCCGGCCCGTACGGTCATCTGATGCCTCGCTGCTGACTGTACCAAGAACACGGACCGACATCGCATGGCGTGCCTTTTTAGTCGCCACTGCAACAACTCGGAGTTCACTACCTTCAAACATTCGCGCTTGCCCACATTCAAACGACACCTCAAAACTTACCTGTTCAGACAATCCTAACATGAGGCCACCAGCGCCTCTGTAGCCTAAGACTTTAGGAAGACGATACATAAGTGATGTATTATTATAATTATTATACGGTATTGTATTCCAAACATTAAATTTCTTATCTCCTCCACATCTTGGTGGCCATAATGTTTTGGATATGCAGTTTTCAAGGGATAGCTGAAAACGTTGTGGTGCATTTTTTATGAAATGAAATTAGTGGAATAGGTAGACCATAGACCCTAGAGGTGTTCATTAAAGTTTGGAAGGTTTGGGTTAGGTTTAGGGGTTAGGAGTTAGGAATTAGTGTTAGAGTTCGCGCACCTGCTGCAAGACTGTAACTACACTCTGGATGAAAATATATGCGTTCGCCGAGTGCCGTCCAGTTATAGGCTATGTTGTTGAATGAATGTAGTCACGCGATACAGCCAGTGCCGCATTAACGGGGTGCTAGGGGTGCTGCAGCACCCGGGCCCCCAGTTTTTGGGGCTCGCAATTGGTGGGAGTGGTTAGCTGGTTATAGGTCTGTAAGAGGCCCGCATTTGGCACAGCATCCTGGCCCGCACTAGCCTTAATACGGCCCTGGATGGATTCAGCCTATAAAATGTGCGAAATGTTACGGTTATCATGTCGATGGAATATTGCAGAGGATAGCATCATTAAGCGAAGCCGAACAGGACGAGATTGCGACGGCGCTATCACCGCTACTCGAAAACGATCGTCAGCCTACTCAGCACATGCTCGAATTCTTCACCGCCGTGCGTTTAACGGCTGTTATTTTTAGCTCTTGACCGTATATAATTATTATTAACATATTCATCTTTATTTAAAAATAAAAACAAAATTGGCCTCAGTTAATCTTCGTTGTAAAAGCCGCCGCTTTAAAACAGCAAATATCGAAATTTTATCTGCAACTTCAACGCGCTGAAGCTAGTAATCAGATTCGTATCGGTCAGCGGCCTGTCATACATGTAAAAGTGTGTAGAATTTGCAGACAAAATTGTGATCGTTGCTTTCTTTAAAGCGGCGGCTTTTACAACGAACAGAAACTGAAACCAGTTTTGTTTTTAGATTTTTTTTTGCGGGTTTTATTACGTAAAATGTGGTGCGTGGGCTGGTATAGTAAAGTGCAGTAAGTAAGGCTATACTGCCACCGTGTCAAAATTCCTGGCGATCGGTCTAACCGTTGCTCGAGAAACTGCGACCGATGCAATGTCACGCAATCCGGCAATGTATGGCAATAGGCTCTATATATGGTACAAATCGTAAAGTGCATGCACACAACCATCCAGGCATCAGGAATGTGCGCGTTTACACGCGTACACGATAATATATTATCCTGTACACATTTACCAAATTACGCGATAGTGTAAACGAATGTGGCGAAAAAATGAAGAATCAACGAAAGCAGTCAACAGCGCAATGTGATATTTTCGCAACTTAATTAATGCAAAATTAAGCGATAATCGAATGAATGGACTTCATTGAAGGCTGCCGAGTTGACGTCACAGGCGGCTGCTTGTCGTTACTTACTATAATGGTGTTATTGTGTGACTGAGAACCATCTGCCTTTGGCTATTGGCCGCCGTATTTATGTTGCGTGGTGGCGCTGCGGTAGGGCGTTGGACTTGCGATCGATAGGTCGCGGGTTCAATTCCCAGCCGGTCCGCTTTCACTTAACATAGATCAACTCAGCCTTTCGTTCCTCCGGGGTGGCTAAATCGAGTACCTGCTTCGGCTGGGGGTAAAGGCGGGATTCTCACCACTGTCGGGTGGCAAGTAACACAGTGTGATTCCATATGGCATGTGAGTTTCCTGTAGCAGTGAGGCTAAGTTGTTGCTAACTGCTATACACTGTTTACTTTACTTTACTTTTAAACGTTCGAAATTTTAACTGCCAGCAGGGTTTGAAGGATTAATGTGCATCACCATGCCAAATTTTTGGTGTCAGTCGGTCCAACCGTCGCTGAGATATGGCGATTTTTCGATTTCTCAAGATGGCGGCCGTTTGCCATCTTGGATTTATTTTGCGCATGTTTGGACCACCCACGAAAAGTATAAATTTGGTGGTGTTAATCACTGGGCAAAATTTGGTCGAAATCGGTGCAATAGTTTTGGTAGCACGCAAGTTTGAATATTTTGTGTTAAGTATGAAACTGCCTATTCATGCCCCCACGCCTATTAAATTATTCACTTGGATTCGCTGGCAGCCATAAGCCTACGTCGTACAGCATATCGGCTAATAACTGCTTCTTTTCTGTAACCACATAGGCCTATTCTGTTAGGCTAGTGTATCACCGACCACGCGATTTCGACTTGCAACGCACGGAAGTCGCTGACTACAGCCGATCTGCCAGCAGCTGTCACCATTATTCGGTGTCAATATTGCACGTGTGTTGAATTATTCAGGTCACGCGTCAGCTGAGAGATCAGCCGGACCCTTCTGTCCTCGTCGTCGGTTCAGATCAGGTGACAGCAGGTCCCGACTCATTGAATGGGTAACCGAAGAAAAAATTTTTATAGGGTACAATTCAGCGAGTGCGCAACGGGCGTGCGAGGCAGAATCCCGTCGGGTAGTAATAAAAAATGTGATTTTCGGAACGGTCCACCTTAGCAGGCCACTTAGCTCCTTGTCTATACGAGTTTTCCCAGCATGTCTGACGACTTACCTCTCAGGGCATATTTAAAGGAAAATTAAGTACTGCACATTCTCAGAATAGTTATGGGGGTCGGAACCCTGAGTGGAATCCAGGATCCAGGGGAAATGTCCCTGGTCAGGGAGTTTGGGGGTCATCGCCCCCTGAAGCTGAAAAAGTAAAAACGCCATTTTAACACTTCAAACCGACAATTTAAACAGACAGGAACAACAGGTGCGTAAATGCTAAATTTACTGATTTACTAAATACAGATTACGGAAAGCTATCATATCAGAGACAATTTTATAGACATTACAAAATCTGACAAAAACACTGCATATTACATGCTTTTCCACAGAATTCCCATTCTGTATTTATCCGCGCAAAAACTGTAAACAAATGGGCGTCGCACGCCGTCCAGTTTCGTTGTACGTTTTGGTCAGCGCAAAGTCAGAGCGGTCGAACTGATCTCTTCCAACGTTAAAAAAAACGCGAAGCGAATCGCTCGGACGTAGAAAAAAAGCGGCGTATTACTAAACGAGATCGACTCTGCACAACTGACGTTTCTGCCAACTTCAAAGTCACATGACACAAAAACTAGGCCATATATCAAAAATCTGGCCTAATCAAATTTTGATCTAGTTTAAGAATCAATGGTCAGTTGCCAGCTCCCATCGTAAATGGCGGAGGAGATAGCTTTTGAAAAAGGCCGGATTTCCAACTTTGAAGGGCTCGTGGCCTTGACCTTGACCTTGGATCGGGTCATATTGCAGACCATCGTGCATCACTTATCGACCTCTACGTGCATGCCAAATTTCATTGAAATCGAAGAAACGTTTTGTGGACGGACGTACGTACGCACGTATACGTACGTACTGGGCACGGACGGACATTAGAGACCGGCTTTATTAGGTAGATCGACTCTGTCGAAGAGTCGACCTAAAATGGTCGGTACTCGGTTGCCAGCCTGGCGTCGAATCCCTTAGTCACTTCCCATTTTGGAACTCTTGGCAAAATGGGTTAATGTTTCGATGCATTGCATTGTGTTCTGTACTGCAGCATTGTCGAGACACACGGCGGTCGCATGTTATCTTGCAGCTCTTCAGACCCGTTCTTCATCGCATTCTCAAACATAACGTGGTCAGTACGAACGCCGGCCTCGTTTGTGGACCACGTGCTGCAGGCGGTCTGCTGTGTGTGTCTGTGTTCGCACGATAACGGTCGAACGAGATAAACTCTGGCCTAAATATTCTGCAAGGTCGTTCATCATGACCTTATCTACCGTAAATCAAGCTCGTAGCTTAAAGTAATAGGTTAAAGTTCTAGATCACCGGAGGAAATGTCTCTTTTTTCGGCTAAAATGGAAGAATGAAACTTGAATATCTAGTTTCGGCAATCTTGTGGAAAAATAAACCTGAACTGGAAACTGATAATAAATATCACCAGCCCCAAAGTGTTCGATGTTACCTCGAGTGTGGGCTCTTTACTACTTTATCGTGGACTGCACTGCGGTGCTTGTGCACTCGTGACATATAGCTTTTGGTCACTTCATAATTACAAGACATCATCGACATGGTCTCAGAAGCACAGATCATGGAACAGACACGTTACGAAAACTCGGAAACATACGTAAAACATGCTGTTAGCCAAATTCAGCGGCATAAAGTTACACAAAAACTAACTAACGTCGTCATCATCATCATCATCATCATCATCATCGTTATCAACATCATGTATACCATAAAAAGTAACAATAAATATGCACATTTTTGCCTTTACAATTAAACCATCTGAGTCATGTCGAACTTGCGACCATGTTGTTACTGTGATCGAAGTGGAAAGCAACAACAGGAGGTCCTTAGGATGTGCAAGGCCCAAAAGACCGACAGCGGGGGTAGGATTCTTGGGGAAGGTCAGAGAACTTACCCAATTCTCACCAGCCGGGAGCCTGTGAGCTCCTCTAATGGGGTCCGGGCGCACTACTCATGTTTACGGGCAGGGGCCGCGGAGCCACGGGGTCCAGGGGGTCAGTTGACCCCCCACTTTTTTAGGTGCGGGGTCCACATGTGGATGTGGACCCCCCACTTTTGTGAGGATCAGTTGGTGCATGAATGCTGCTGACAACACATGTAAGTTGTCAGACCAGTTGATATGTGATAGAAAATGCCATTAAAACTCGTTTCTGGGCCGTGCGCTAGATTAAGCTGGCCATCTCGTAAACTTTTTAGCGCACGTACTATCGTATTTTTGTTACAGACTTAGACTGTATTGTGTTCTCAAAACTGTCAGTGATCCATTGCTCCGTGGCGCCTGTTAATCTTCTTTACTCTTCATTAATCATTATTCTGCAGTAGCAAATATAGACAGTGGCTGACGTGACATCCAACTCGGAAAAAACCAGTGGTGTAGCAGGGGCGGATCCAAAGGGGGGAGGGCCACGGGGCCATGCCCCCCCCCAAACCATGGATGAAAAATTAAAACTCAGCTGCCGCGCATACATGTTGGTACTGCAGCTACCATTAATGACCATAAACAGCTCATAAACATAGCAGTTTAGCGCAATTTCAGACATA
>Ga0209780_1002988_pt1 | contig 12362 bp, 8 predicted proteins | sample WorMetexBAHAMAS2_FD_187384 | JGI IMG/M metagenome (GOLD analysis project Ga0209780, IMG submission 187384) | Marine gutless worms symbiont microbial communities from Max Planck institute for Marine Microbiology, Germany - Inanidrilus exumae... | ecosystem: Host-associated > Annelida > Digestive... | reverse complement strand
ACTACTGGATGGGACTGGAGCGGCTGCATCATCTGACGACATCGGGCAACTACCGACTGCGCATGGAATGGCAGGAGGCGGTCACTGATTACTGGTTTTCGGTCGAATACTGGGCCTTCTACATTGAAGACGAGGTGGGAAAGTACAGACTGCATGTCAGCGGTTATGTGCCCGGAGATGACGGCAGAGCCTTGTACGTATTCTAACATTTTTAAAAATATTATAATTACACACGAGATACGTTAGCGTTCAATGATCGCCTCAGAAAACTCAGTACTGATCCCCGCAAGGTCTAGCATTGGCGCCGCCAAGCGAACGTAGCCAAACTGCTGATCGACGAGGGTTACGCGTTTCACCTTCTGACACTTTGGAGTTACTAGACCGAAGTTCACAAAATGTTCACATGATGTAGCCAGATCATCATAGAGTGACAAAAATAAAACGTTTCAAATCAGAAGTGCGATATTGCAATCAAGGCTGGAAAAAACTAGGTTTGAATTTTTCTAGCGTTTTAGGTTCTTAAGATTTTAAAGGTTTTTTTGTGTCTACGAAGACCGATGTCGCCAAACATAAAAGTGTGACCCCAAAGCATCTGAAAGTTGCATCCCATAGGAGTTATACAGTAGTGTACACGGTATGCTCTGTTCCTTTTCATGGACTACAGCATACAAAGTATAAAATTGCAGCATTACTTTTACTGGATGTTATGTATAATAAATAATAAGCAGGAATTTGTGAACAGCAAAAGCTTTATTTTTAATAGCTGTTGTTTGCTGTGACTGTAAGTATGAATGTCACTGACAGGCAAGTCTTTTAGAGTTCCAGCTTTTAATCTTCTACCGCAGCCTGTATACTATAATAGGCACACTATATAAATCCATGCTGCTGATGCTGTTGATGATGATGATACTGAAGAAATAATGAAGGAAATGAAGCACGAATCTTACCAATCACACTTCAAATTTGAATATTAAATTTAAATAATTTATGTAATTCATTAATTTGAATAAATTAAAGTAAAATAATAAAATTAAAAACTTAAAAATTTAAATTGGTTTTTAGGTTTTTAGGTTTTTAAAAACCTAAAACAACCTAGGTTCTTTAAACCCCAATTCTACAGCCATTATTGCAATCCATTTCCGAATGCCACGACAATGAATAAAGGTGAATAGGCCGATTTCGCCAATTTTGACGCTAAAATTGGTTGCCTGTGCAACGTCTCTTGAGCAATCGGGAAAAGAAGATCAGATTCTTAATCTACAATTAAATACCTACCATATGTGAAAATTTGGTGAAAATCAGTCTAGAATGACAATACTGCAATCCTGAGATAATTTGTCTCAAAGGACTTATTTAAAAAAATGAGTGGGGTGCAAGTCTTTGCTCCTCTTAAACCCTGAAGTTACTGGACTGAAGTTCGCCAAATTTGTGTACAATATGAACTTTTGAAATCGAAATTGCGATATTTTACCCATTTAGGAATGACAAGGCGACGAATGAGTCGGCCGATTTTCCCCATTTTAACACTAAAATTGATTGCAATGGCAACATCCCTTGAGGGATCGGAAAAAGAGGGTCAAATCAGTAATCTACAATGAAATACCTACCATATGATGAAAATATGGTGAATATCGGTCCGGTGTATCCTGAGATAATTTGTCTGAAACTTTGTTTTAAAGATACAAACGACAGGTTCTACATCTTTGCTTATATTGTAGTATTTTTGATTTTTTTATGCGGCAACTGTAAGCGCAGTTTCTGCCTTGTTGTCATTTACTTTCTACATTACTTATTCATGTACTTTGCAAATGAATGATTGATTGATTGATTGATTGATTGATTGCTTGGTTGGTTGGTTGGTTGGTTGGTTGGTTGGTTGATTGATTGATTGATTGATATTAAACTCCGGAGTTATTAGACTACCAAATTGACCAAATCATCGCAGATAAACTTTTTAAAATCAGAATGGCGATACTGCAATCCGTTTCGAAATGTCAGGGCTACGATAATCGTAAGTAATGCAGACTGATTATGAATTCGCATTTGTTTGCGCAGGCCAACGTACGTAAACTTGTAAGCTGTGTGTTTATTTATAGACATACACATGTATTTATAGATAAATATTATTGTGTAATTTTGTATTTCGTCTGTCTATTATCTGTCTGTTTGTGTAATTGTGTATGTTTTAGTCTACCATAATATGGTAAATAAAGATGTATATAAAGGTGAAAAGGTGAATGGTCCGATTTTGCCAATTTTGACCCTAAAATTGGTTGCCATGTCAAAGCCCCTTGAGCCATCGGAAATGGGGGGTCAGACCGAGATCGGTAATCTACGATCAAATACTTAACATATGGTGAAAATTTGGTGAAAATCGGCCTTAGATCCTGAGACCATTTTGCTCAAGCGTTTTGTACACGCTCTGCGCGGTTAATAGTCATGACCGCGTGTCTGTCTGTGTGTGTCTGTGTGTCTGTGTATGTGTCACACGCCGGTATTGTATCAAAACGGCTAAACGTAGGATCACGCAAACAACTCCAGATGATAGCCCAGGGACTCTAGTTTTCTGACGCCAAATGCCGTTGGTGGACGACCCCTCTTACCCGTGAAATTTGCGCTTAAAGTGACCCACCCCCTTTCAAATACCACAAATTCGACCAATATCCGCTTATAGCGCCTCAATCGTGAGAGCTAGCGAAAAAAGTTCAATTAGCACTCATGGGAAGTTGACCACGCGCTTTCCAACGAGCCATAAATGAACCGTGTACGTTACCCCTATTTTTTCCAGTAAATTTCAACTTCTGTCGAAAAACGTCTGCTGCAAAGTTTCGTCGCGTGAAAACGTCCAGCCGAAATGTTGTAGCTACATCGTTCTTCTATCTAACGGTCCATAGATGGATTGCGGGTAACGTTCCCATTTAAGTAAAACTTGCGCTCAAAGTGACCCACCCCGTTGGAAAACGCCGATTTCGACAGATTTCGCTTAATAGTGCCGCAGCCGTGAGAGCTAGCGAAAAAATTCTGTTAGCACTAATAGGAAGTCGACCATGCGCTTTCCATCGAGCCATAGATGAACCTTGTGCGTTACTCCTAAGTCCCCCAAAAGGGTGGCTCAAAACGAAAATTTTTACATTTGACGTTGCCCTTCATTTCTTCGTTGCAGGTAGTCGTAGACATTTCAAACTTGATATGTGGTTTGAACATAGCAAGTCCCAGCCTACGGATGACAAAATGTCCCTAGAAAGGGCGTTGTCATGTCACGTAACCCATTTTAAACTTTTAGTCCCCTTAAGATATCTCTGAAACGACTTAAGCTAGAGACTATAAATTTGGTGTACATGTTGCTCATAGCAAGTTCCAGCATAAGGACGACAAATTGTCCCTTAAAGGGGCGTGGTCATGTTACGTGCCCCATTTTAAATTTTCAGTCCCCCTAAGATATCTCTGGAACGGCTTAAGCTAGATACTTCAAATTTGGTGTGACGACAAATCGTCCCTGAAAGGGGCGTGGTCACTGTCACGTGACCTCTTTAATTTTTGGAAAAATAAGCGAGATAATATCTCGAAAACGGTACGAGATAGCCTCATAGTTTCTATTAAATTCGAAATGAAGTCGTATGCGCTCTATCGAATGGTTATGTTGCCGATGACCTTGGGTGACCCCTAAGCACCTTAAACCACCTCAGTTTCTGCATTTTGCATTGCCTTATGCATCTTCGTAATTGGTGATCGCAAAGATTACAAATTTGATGTAATTGTTGAATGTGCAAGTCACAGCCAACGAACGACAAACTGTCCCTGATTGGGGCGTGGTCAGGTCATGTGACCCATTACAAAATGTTGGGGCTCCAATCATATCACTGGAACGGCTGAACCTAAAGTCTTCAAATTTTGTACACGAGTAGACAATATCAGTTCTACGCAACAGGATGACATATCACCAACAAAAGGGCGTGACTGTTTTAAAATTTTGCCGTTAGTCGTGATGCAGCGCGTCGCGCCGGTTTGTCAGCGACAGCTGAGCTATTTGTTAAAAAGAAGAAATTAACGCAAGCAAAACATAGCTCGCAGGTCATGTATGCCGCTCGGGCTAAAAACTTAGCAGTTTAAAACACGGTCTTCGAAGCCAAATCACAGGTCTAAAACTGCAAAAAATCAATTTTGGGACTTAGTCACTAGGCTTCTAACACGGATACTTAGAAGCCTGTGACTAAGTGTGTTTAAGTTGCTGCAAACTCACATTCCTCAGTGAAGACAAATTGAAGTAACATTAATTGTGAAATAAATGCTATTTTTATTACGTTTATTTAGATTACGTTTATTTAGGTTACGTTTATGCTTGAAAATGTCGACCACGCGCTTTCCAACGCGCCATAGATGAAACGTGTACGTCACCCCTAAGTCCTCCAAATGGTGGCACAAAACGCGATTTTAATGTTTATGCCAGTAAAATTCAACTTTTGTTGAAAGACGTCTGCTACAAAGTTTCTTTGTGTAAAAACTTCCAGCGGCACAGTTGTAGCAACATCATTCCCTTATCTAAAGATACATAGATGAATAGCGCGCGACGTCCTCATCTACGTAAAATTGACGCTCAAAGTGACGCACCACTTCAGAAAACGCGGATTTCGACAGATTTCGCCTAATAGTGCCTCACCGTGAGAGCTAGCAAAAGGGTTAATTATCACTAATAGGAAGTTGACAATGCGTTTTCAATCGAGCCATAGATAAACCCTTGCGTTACTTTTAAGTTCCCCAAAAAGTGGCTCAAAACGAGAATTTTTACATTTTGCATTGCTTTTCATATCTTCGTTGCAGATATTCAATTTCATAGACACTTCAAATTTGGTGTATGGGTTGAAAATAGCAAGTCCCAGCCTACAGATGGCAAACCGTCCCTGACATAGACTTGGTCACGTCACGGTCGTGACCCATTTTAAATTTTTAACTTCCCTAACGTATCTCTGGAACGGTTTAAATTTGGTGTGCTTGTTGCTCATAGCACGTCCCAGCCTACGGACGACAATTTATCCCTGAAAGGGGCGTGGTCACTGTCGTTGTTAGTGTACACGTGCATGTGACTTGCTTCATTCACTTTATTGTCTTTGGAAAATCTGTTTATATTTCTTAACTACATTTGATTGGTCGTGGTTAGTATAGAAATGTGCAATATATTTTTTGAAAAAGATAGCAGTTTCGAAAATTGGCTAAATGCACTGGTAAAATTGGCTGCAGAGAATTTATTTCGGCACCGCTGTTCAATTTACCACAGACCCGCACTTGCTTTATCCGGCACTGCGAAAGGCGATACAAATACAATTTGTCGAAAATAGGACGGCTTGCGGTTAGTTAGGGGGTCACTCAAGGTCGATGAATAGAAACATTTAATAGAGCGCATATGAGTTCCTATTAGCCACCAATGTAACTATATCCCTATCTTGCACCATTTCTGAGATATAGCATGATATCGTTCGATAATAGTGTCATTTTAACTTACTTAGTTGTATTTGCGCCCTCTTTGGGGATGACGCTGTTGGAATTTCGCCGTCATCTTTGGCATCACAAAAATAAAGTCCCTGGGAGCGTATGACGTAGTTTTGCGTGATTCTATTTTTAGCCGTTTTGGTACAATACACTCGAGTGACAGACAGACAAACACAAGACGACAGCATTGACTGCGCTAGCATAGCGTCGTGCGGTAAAATTACTGTTTATGCTTTATATGCATAAACATGTTTGGCGGCCAGGGCCAGCATTTCCCAGACTTTCAGAGATTGGGCGTGCAGGTAATGTGCACGAAATGTTACGAGGCGTTGACGAAACTGCTAGGCAGTGAAGGAAATCGAGCATGTTGTTGTCGATGTGGTGCAGTATTGCCAGTGGCGGCGCCGTCTACGACGTCCTCCACTACGTCCATCCGTTCATGACGATGCCACACGACGGGATGGCCTTCTCGACGCCGTACCAGGATTCCGACCTAATGCCTACCGTCAACTGCGCCGGGACTTACGGCGGCGGCTGGTGGCACATTAAGTGTTCCCTCTGGGCAGTGACCACAGAAAACCCAGTATGGTTCTGTCTCGGCGACTCCACCTTCCACCCGATCAAGAATAGCCGCTTGATGGTCAAGCCGCAGTAGTGACGCACGTGGATATAACAAATAGCTCAGCTGTCGCTGACAAATCGGCGCGACGCGCTGCATCACGACAAACGGCAAATTTTACAACAGTAACGTGACCATAACCACGCCCCTTTAGTTCGTGACAGGTCATCCTGTTGCTAGAATTGATATAGCCTACCTGTTCACAAAATTTGACGACTAGGTTCAGCCGTTCCACTGATATGATTGGAGCCCCAAACATTTTTAATAGCTCACCATGACCTGACCATCAAAGACGGTTTGTCTTCCTTAGGCTGTGACTTGCACATTTAACCTGTACATCAAATTTGGAGTCTTTGCGATCACCGATTAAACTCGTTAATCTTTTTGCATAGGTAGTAAAGTAAGTAAAAAAAGTACACTAATATAGCCCATAATACAATTACGAATTGTCTCTAATGCGCTAGATGCGTTTTGCTACTTGAACAAGTATGTCTTCAGAGAGCGTTTGAACACGGAAAGGGATGAAGCGTGGCGCAAGTAAAATGGGCGTAGTTATGGTCACGTGACTGTTTTAAAATTTTGCCGTTTGCCGTGATGCAGCGCGTCGCGCGGGTTCGTCGGCGACAGCTGAGCTAATTGTTATGTTTAGTTCGTGTTATAGTACAGGCCGATCTTTATGTTAACTGGCGAGTATTTTGCTTTTGCTGCGTCCGATTTAGTTTCTTCATCCTTAAGTACCAAGCAAATACAGTGGCCGGGAAGAACGTCTACGAAATGATCTGGTATGTTTCAGTCGAACGTAAAACCTTACCTGTACTTGCTTACACACTCACGTACACAGTCACTTCGATTTCGTCCACGAGACGCAGATTTCAATGTACACAAACAATGTTCTTGACTGTTCAAGGCTATTATAGACTGAATGAAGTCAAACGTAAACCAGTTCCGTTCACGGGATCCAGCTGGAATAGGCGTAGCCTGCGGCAATTTCGGTTATTTAAATTATTTTTTCAGCAGTTCTTCGAACTTCATATCCTTCATGAATAAATTTAGTAAAGTTATAATTTCACAACTTGACACATAAAACGCCAGTAACGTATATCCACCGGGGAACAGGGGACGTGTCCCCCAGATTTTAGGCCGAGGGGCAGTCATGCAAAAGTCCCCTTACTTTTCGACACAGTGATGCAATAGCAGGTTTTTTCAAGCCAAAGTCTAGGCTTACCCTCTAATGCGTGTAAGACAGACAGTTCAACTGTTATAAAATTTGCTCACAGAATGAACCAAAACTTGCCATTTTAAGCTCAAAAATCGGAAACATTTTGGGGAGGAGCATTGCCCAAACCCCTCCCGCGTCCCCAAGGGGAAGGGGACATCCCCTCTACACCCTACCACTTTCGGCGCCTCGTTCCTCGCGCTCGACATGATTTGTCCCGCCACTTTTTAAACAGTGGATACGCCCTTGAAGACGTAGAAACGTGTTTACGTCTATGTAATGCGACGCAGTGCGTGACCACCGTAATCGCCTATACGTCCAAGCAAACATTATGAAACATGCACATAGCATAGCTTATTGCACCAGCTTTTTCAATAGTCTGTAAAGCACACTAATGAATGTGTTGTCGATGTAACTATAATTAGGTCGCATCGCAGCAAAAGATGCGGCCTATTGATGCAGGCGGAATAGCGTGGTACTCTGTCTGTGTTTGTGTCTGTCTGTTAGTAAAGTTCGTGAACCCTGAAAAAAATGGCTAAACCGATCGAGATGCCGTTTGCGGGCTGACTCGGGTGGACCCAACGAAGTATGTATTAGATGGGCAGGGTCAAGACCGGACGAATCCATCTGCAGCCGCCTAGAGTGAGACGTTGGCGATGCGGCCTTTTGCCAGATTACTTTGGACTCGTTTGTAAAACTCACTAAATATAACATCATCGTAATTGTTGTCGTTGTTGTAACAACATTTATACTGCAGATGACTGATTTGGAGCGACAGTAAGCATTATTTGACAACAGTGCGGTACGGGGAACACTCTTACACTCGAAGGTACAGCAATCGATCGGTTGTGTTGTCTGTGTTTCTCTGTGTCCGGACAATAACTTTCGAGATAATGACTCTACCTAAATATTTAACATGCTGGTTCATCTTGACATTATCTCCTGCTCGTACCGTCGTTAAAGCTCCTAAGTCCTGTCATATCACTTCCATTTTATGCTTTCTCCACTGGCTTAGAACCACTGAACGCATCGAATACAAGTTCCTCTCTCTTACCTACAAAGTTTTCACAATTATCCAACCTCCATATCTTCATAACCTCATCTCTGTTCAACGTCCTCGCAGTACTCGCTCTTCATCCGTCGTTACTTTTGTTTGGCCACCTTCACCATCCTTTCTAAAAATTGCTGATCGCTCTTTTCGGTATGCTATGGAATCAACTCACTTACCTCATTTTGGTTTCATTTCCGACTCACCTATCCCTTCACCTATCACTTTTTCCTCTTCTGATCCACCAATCTGCTCATCCATAACACACTGTTTGTTCGTCTGTCTGCCCACCCTCGATCTAAAGATTGCGTGCAGAATAAGCTGCAGGCTCACGTACATTTGCGAGACATTTCGGTCTAATCATATTCGCCAGATGGAGCATATTGTCGACGCAGATGCCAAGAGATTGGTTAGCGTTGGTGAGGCTGAGCGCCGGCAGGCTCACGCTGGGCTTTGCCACGTATCTAGTACAGTGTATAGTATAGTTCTTATGTTGTGCGATTTCTTATTATGTTCAGACGAATATGATATTTTTAAAACGTGTGTGGTTCTTGTTTGGCTCAAAAATTGTACTTCTACGATACAGCAGTATGATAGTAGACCCAAAACTGAACGAGACAGATATTTGAAAAAGCGTTATTGGGAGGGAAATTTTGCGGCTAAGCCGGCTAGCCGCCGATAATTTTCTTAAGCCGGCCGACAATAATCAGCCAGGTCTACACGCCAGTATTGTGTCACATCGGCTTAAAAACAACGCAACGTGATAGCCCCCAGCGACTCGTTTTCTGACGCGAACAATAATAATTGTTGGCGGGGGACCCTTATTCCCTGAAATTTGCGCTTACAGTGACCCACCTTATTTCGAACACAACGATTTTGAATAATGTCCGCTCAGGGCCTCAACCGTAAGAGCTGGCAAAATAAGTTCAGTTGGCTATAGGAAATGGACCACGTGCTTTCCAAATATCAATGAACCGTGTATATTACCTCTAAGTCTCCCAAAAGGTGGCACAAAATGCGATTTAGCTGTTTTTGCCAGTAAAATCCAACTTTTGTTGAAGGAAGTCTACCACAAAGTTTCTTTGTGTGAAAACTTTCAGCGGCAAAGTTGTAGCTACATCATTCCTCTATCTGACGGTCCATAGATGGCTTGCGGGCGACGTCCCCATCTACATAAAATTTGCGCTCAAAGTAATTCACCCCTTCAAAAAACACAGATTTTGACGGATTTAGCTTAATAGTGCCTCAGCCGCGAGAGCTAGCAAAATAGTTCAATTATCACTAATAAAAGTCGACAAACTGTCCCTGAAAGGGGCAAGGTCACGTCACGTGATCCGCTTTAAATTACAAGGCCCTAAACGTACCTCAGTAGTAATAACTAAAGCTGAAATCGTCAAATTTCTTACAAATTTAGGCTATATCTAATGTTACCAAAAGGACGACATATCACCCCCTAAATGGGCGCGGTTATGGTCACGTGGCTGTTTTAAAATTTTGCAGTTTGCCGTGATGCAGCGCGTCGCGCGGGTTCGTCAGTGACAGCTGAACTAACGAAAACAGACATGGCTCAGAAAATTACCGATACCCTGCCCTAACAAAGGTGCCGCACTCACTGATTAGGTGCCAGATGGGACCCAAGAGGTGCTGGATTTTAGACGTAAAGCTCATTTTAGTCCGTGGTTCGGCCACATTTCACCCTGGGACCAACCAACCACGAAGCATTGGAGCTGCATCGATACCAATAGAAAAGCCGACATGCGATGTCGCACCCATCGACAACTTTTTTACTTATTTAGGCCTACAGTTTCTCATTCAGGTCGGCTCATAAGCGGACCTCAGTGGGAAACCTTTTCAGCCGACCGTGCCTCTGTCTCGCCCTATATAACGTTCTAGGATAGGCCGTGCATGCATTCCCGACATGCTTTTTCTCCCGTGAATTCACCTCTTCGCCTTTGAACAGTGACCGATGTATAACCTTGAACATCGAATTTGTTCTAGATACGATACGATGCCATACGATATATTTACGTGCGCTCAAAACCCGACGATATGGCCAGCTCAGCGCCTGCTGTCGTCTATGACAGGACGCAACTACTACCACGCATCAGGGGCTGGTTGGCCGTACACAACATTGCAGCGACTCTGCAGTGGTTGCGTCACGCCGCCATAGGGCCCATCGTAGGAAAACATGACGTCATTCACGAAACTTGAAGTACATCGCTTGAAGACATCCAACGTCGTGCTTTCAGACCATTGCCTGCAACTTCCCGCATGAACAAGCGTGCAACCTTACAAGTTAGCCTAATAATTAAATGAAGTAGACGTGCTGCATATCCGATTAACTGAGTTGCATGCAGCACACCAAAATCTGCCTTACCCGCCTAATCGAACCCTCCCTCTAAAGCAATACCAATACCAGGGCAGGTTGTGATAAGTACATCAGTGTGCCAAATTTCGTCGAAATCGCTCGAACCGCGGCCGAGGTATCGCGATTTTTCGACTTTTTAAGATGTCGGCCGCAGCCATCTTGGATTTTCAAAATTTAAAATTTTTAACGTTCGGAACGGTCAAGAGGGTCGAACTGCGTAACCGTGCCAAATTTCGTCGTCATCGCTCGAACCAAGGCCGAGATATTGAGATTTTTCGATTTTTAAAGACGGCGGCCGCCGCCATGTTGGATTTTAAAAACTAGAAATTTTTAACGGTCGAAACGGTCAAGAGGGCCGAACTGCATAACCACGCCATGTCGAAATCGCTCTAACCGCGGCAGAGATAATGGTGATTTTCCGGTTTTTTAAGATGGCCGCCGCCGCCATCTTGGATTTTCGAAATCTTGAATTTTAAACGGTCGGGCGCGTGACGAGCGTCAAATTGCGTCACCGTACCAAATTTCGTCAAAATCGCTCGAACCGCGGCCGGGATATGTCAGTTTCAATATTATGCTAGTTTGGCTTAAAATGCGTATTTACGTCCCTTTTTGGGGGTTTTGGGGGGGGTTTTAAATATGGTGGCAGTCAAAATTTCAAATCTAAGTAGCCTATAGCAATCAACGTAAGACGCTCTATTTGCTGGTATAATTTTTATGCAAATCGGTTTAGTGGTTTGGGAGGAGTAGTTACACATACACACACGGAATTTGGTCAATGCGGCTCTTAGTATACGGGTGACGCTCAATACCAAACCTGCTACGCAGGTTCTCATAAGTAATGAGCGTATTGTCCGCAACACACAAAGTTGGCTCCGTGGCGCAATGGGTAGAGCCTTTGACTTACGATCAACAGGTCGTGGGTTCGAATCCTATTCTTGGCAAAAGCTGCGTAACAACCTTGGGCATGTTCACACCTATGTGCCTTTGTCACCAAGCAGTATAACTTGGTACCGGCCAAGGGGCGGTGATGCTCTGCGGCTGGGAAACCAGTACAAAATCGTTATACCTTACTAATAATGGTTTATTTGATTTGGCAGCAACAGCTGGATTAGTCACAAAAAGCACCAGTGGCGTAACTACGAGAGGCCCGGTGAGGCAATTGCCTCAGGGCGTCTGGCTCCGGGGGCGCCTTGAGCCGACGAATAATATTGTTTTGCTTTGCAACTGAATTTCAAAAGACAGAAATAAGCAAAAAGAGCAAACTAAATGACAATGACGAAAGTAAATGACAATAGATGCTGCTTCAGTTTGGGTCCTGTCCGTGTTTTCACAGCGCAACAATTCGGCCGATCATTACTTACTTACTGAGCCGGTCATGCCTCCTTTCCCCAAAGTTGTAAGGACTGTTCCAAAAACAATCCGGAGGGTGGAGGAGGAAATGAACGGAAGATGTCCTGGGGGTGGGGGTGTTGACACTGCCTTAGGATAAATCAGTTTTAGAGGAATGTGCAATTATCGCATTTGACCAATATTTTGCTTTTTGTTGATACGATACCAATATATCGATTATCGGTGATATATAATTCTATATATTGACCCATCTCTACTCTATGGGCGTGTACAGTGG
>Ga0209780_1002987_pt1 | contig 12363 bp, 9 predicted proteins | sample WorMetexBAHAMAS2_FD_187384 | JGI IMG/M metagenome (GOLD analysis project Ga0209780, IMG submission 187384) | Marine gutless worms symbiont microbial communities from Max Planck institute for Marine Microbiology, Germany - Inanidrilus exumae... | ecosystem: Host-associated > Annelida > Digestive... | reverse complement strand
CCTTCACTGGGTAGGGATAGCTCTCCACCCCTGACCTTTTGTCTCTGATATAGCCATATTTGTGCTGAAAGGGGACGTTAAACTCCAACTAACTAACTGTTAGTGGTCTGTATAGTGAATAACTTTGCCTCGTGTCTTGTACATTTTTGAGATAGTGGCATAGAAGTATAACATAGATTCAGGGTCGTTGATTATGTTACAGTTAGCAGCCACATTATAATGGTAGAATTCATTTGTAGTAACTGTGACTAACATTGGCATTTTTAAAATAGTTGAACATGGTCTTTCATGTCAGGATTAGTGACCACTTGGGGTTACTAGAAATGCTGCCACTGGATAGGGTGAATAATATGATATTCTGCTAGTGGTCTGTCATAACTTTGTATTGTCCTTCTGCGGTCTTTAAGTTTTATAGCTGTATCTCTTACGACTTGTAGACAGTCGTTTCAGCACAATATCAACATGTGACAAATGGACAGGCAGATAGAAAGCCATAGCAGTATTGTAGGCCTACTCGGCACACTGATGTGTGGTAATTACTTTATTGCAAACACCACCAGATGATGTGTGTTGGCCATCATTACAGATGTTGGACAAAGAAATTCTTTTGTTGCTACGATGCTTCTTTAGCATTTAACACAGAGTGACAAACCGTTTATGCAAACCTGTTATTGTTGAGTTTATTAATGTTGTTATTAAAAAGTTAATAATACAGTTTGCTTGTGATATTCAGAGCTATTCAGCATATGAAATGTCAACTGTGTCATTGTAACTGATGTTACAGCTACCATGTTTGCTCATGAATACTATCTGAAAGTGGTTCCAACAGTTGTTGATGAAGTCGGTGGAAAAGGTCTGCTGTATTCATACCAGTACACGTATGCAAACAGGGTTAGTGACTTATGACTATGCATGCAGAGTTTGTAGTCGTTTGTTACAGTTAACTTTATTTGATGCTGTGGGCTGTGATTACATTATGAAATATAATTCTTTCACTCTGAACTGAAATTCAGTGTGAAAGTTTTATGTCATACATGTAACCAGGCCTGACAGTAAATAACTATCTCTATTTTTGTAACATTTCCAAGTCACTGTAAAACCTTTAAAGATGGGGGTTGAATCAATTTCCACTTTTCAAAACAAAGCACATCACGGGATACACCTATGCCTCGGTGATTCAGAAAAAAGTAAAGAAAAATATTTGTGCTTGTTTAAATGAGGATTTTGAATGCCAAAAATATTAGACACATTTTGTACAAATACTGAAAGTCAGCTTTGACGTCACTAGCACAAAAATAACTAATGAATAATTAGGCAATTTACAAAACAATAAAAGTCATTTTATTCAAGTTGATCAAAATTAATTGCTTACTAATTATAGTAGTGCCTTTATTCAGTAGTCTGTTTTGCACTGCCAAATAAAAAAAAAATTTCCTTTCAACTCCATCTTTAATTTTTGGAGCTTCTGTACCTATACCTTTCACTGATCGGTGCATTATGTCACCTCAAGGGGCAAAAAATTGACCAAATTTCTAATTTCAGCATTCTGTGCTGGCGCCATTTAGTGGCATAGAGACGAATGTGAATGCAGATGCACAACTACAAACCTTTCTGACATCAAAACCATTTCTGAATTCAGACTGCAATACCGCATTCGTAAACTTGACCATTCAAAAGCGTGATACACAAAATGAACCAAAAGAAACAAAAAATTTGTGAAAATTTTGGTAATGCACCCACGAGGTAAAACCCCATAACTTGTGGACCCATAAAGCTAACTGACAAAATTAAAAACAAAATTGTGATGGAATTACCCACAGACCCTTAAAATTTTGTAAGAATCACACAAGTGATACGCCCCTGTGGGGCATTCACATTTGAAAATGTAGTTTTTTTGGGATGCCGTACACAGTACCCCACCCCAGTGAGCGTGAAATTTGGCGGGAGTCAACCTGCCGGTAGTAGTTTAACCTATGTGTTGAAATTGTAATTAAACACCAACCAATTGCCATTGTGTTTAAGCATAACTACCATATTGTACCCACGCCGACGGCAGTTGCGGAATAGTGCATTAACCGGCATTTGTTTCTGTGTATTTATCTGCACGATATCTATAAAAACCGATGCAGCTAGGATCACCAAACTTGACATAGAAATGTTCCACCATGAGTCCTGGAAATTATTTATTTTCGGGTCAAAAAGTCAAAGGTCAAGGTCTCAAGTTACAAAAAAGAGTGCTGGCATAGGTTTTTGCACTCTTGTGAACGTGGCTTCTTCTAGTTCTGTGCATTATCAAGAACATTTCTCTTAAGATGTTTATTTTGCTGTATATTTCATCTCTGAGATTGCAGTAATTTTGTCATTGTCGTATGTAAATATGTTGTTGTTAAGACAAGCGATTCTTTTGTCAGAACTTTAGACTTGCATGCATTTCGCTGAAGTGGTAACCTTGTGCTAGATGTGCTGTGTTTGGTTTTTTATACTGTTTTTATCTTTTTTCTGTTTTACTTCTGTCTTTGTGACGAATAAAGTTGTATATTTCAGTTGTATGAAATGTCCGGAGCTGCAAGAATCAAGCCAGCTCTCTGGTTTCGCTATGATCTCAATCCAATTACAGTGAAGTATACCGAGAAGCAAAAGCCGTTCTACAGCTTTATTACAACTGTATGTTTCCTTACGTTTTGCTTATCACATTTCTGTGTATTACACAAATGACTGTTAAAGATCAGCAGTTTGCTTTACTCATGTCAGCTTGCCCTTGAAATTGTTATAGTTGCTGCCCAATGTTAAGGCCATATCAGTTCAAAGACCAAGAAAAACTCATAGAACTTGGCAAGAGAAAAGAGTTATTGATTTTACCATCCGCAGCTTCTGATGAGATTTGCTTCAAAAATGTAATACCTAACTTTTTACAGTGTTTCTACAGAAAGTGATAAGTATGTGTAGGTTCACGGTCACTTTTTGCACTGGCCACATCTAACAGTACTGTGGCACGGTGGTGCAATGGACAGAGCGTTGTACTTGAGATTAACAAGTCATGGGTTCAAATCCTACTCGGGGCAAAGCTGCGTAACGACCTTTGGCAAGTTGTTCACACCTATGTGCCTCTGTCACCAAGCAGTATAATTTAGTACTGACTAAGGGGTGGTGATGCTCTGCGGTTGGGAAGGTAACCACAGGCCTGGCGGAAAGTAATGGCAGCCTACTGCCTAGTGGATGACTTAGTCACCTGCGGGCTGACTGCCTGTACACCAGGATCAGCTACGGGACCAATGCTCAGTAACGAGTATGGGAAGCCTTTACCTTTTTACCTTTACCATCTAACAGTAAGCATAATGTAGTGATCTGGCATCGGTCCGTCCGTCTGTCCAGTTGGTGCATACTCAACGTGACTCACCAGGGGGCAGCATGTGACTCTGCCAGCATACATTTCCATCCGAGTATTATGAGGACGGACATACTTGTCTCGTACACACTAGTTAAAGGATGCTGCAAGTTTCAAGAAATAGCACAATTTGGAAAACTGATGTCGATCCAATTGTAATTGTATTATATTCTTGAGCCCCACCAGTGCTATTATTTGTAAAATATTTGCCCCTGACATCGTCAGTTCAATCCTAAACGTTTGTGCACTATCCATTGCTATCAGTTTACTGTCATGTGAGTGTATCAATAGAAGCTAGGCTTCAAATGCGAGCTTGGGGTCTGACACACATGTATTAATAGAAGCCTAGGCTTCTGTTCGAGGATTTACAATACATCTTCAGTAGAATTCTGTATTTTGTGTATTTTGTGACTGTTTTGTTTCCTGTTGATCCTGTAAACGTGTGTTGTACATTAGGTGTGTGCCATTGTCGGTGGAACGTTTACAGTTGCTGGCATCATTGACTCAGTTGTATTTACCGCATCCAGTGCCTTCAAGAAAGCACAAATTGGAAAACTGAGCTGATGTTGATCCAGTTGTAATTGTTATCTGTTCTTTAGCCCCATCAATGATATTATTTGTAGAATATTTGCCCCTGACATCATCCGTTCAATCGTGGATTCAAGTGTAGTAGATAAGTACTTTGCTGTTTTACTTCTTTCCTTATGAGTTTTAAAATATGTCGATTAATTGATTACTTCTTTGTTGCTTAAAATAGGGGCCTACAGCCAGCGTAATTTTGCCACGAGATTAGACATTCCACATTAGTATGTTTGACTAACTTAATTAGTGTGTCTGCTGCTGTTGTTGTTGTTTCGATTTTATTGAGACTATTTTATACTCGTGTTGTCAGTGTTTTATGTTGAACAGTTTTAAGCTATACAGACTGAGTGCAGCATAGTGTATTTTGGTACAGGAACTTTTTGTTTTACTAGGTCTTAATGAACTGCTTGAATGCAAACTTTTATTATAAAATTTGATTGCAATACACTGTCTCAAAAAACAATACACTTGACTTTTGATCATCTTCCACAAATACATGTATAGACGATTTTTCAAAATTCTTTCACTGACAGATTCCCGAGAAAACTGTATAATGTATGTAACTAAGTTCATCCACATCACACTAACTGTGTTGCTACACTACCTTGTAAAATTCAAAAATCTGAAATAATCGCTGAACCTTTACTCATACCATAGAAATTAATCGGTTTTACTTGAAAGTTAACAAAATTTAGATGGCAAATGCTACAAAAAAATCACAGTGACGATTTAGTTAATTTTTGTGCAATATTTGAAGCACAGAATGCAAATAACACAGAAATGTTGACAATGATTTGACAACAAACTCCGTAAGTTAGTTTATGCAACAAACGACTTCTTCACTGTCAGGAGGTTACAGTAGTGTTTGTAACTAATACCTGTTGCAGTCCACCAACCTGATAGTCGAAAGTTAAAGCAAGTGCTGAAAACGTCCATCTCTTTTACAACACAAGCTCGCAGATGTTTATGCCATTCTCTGGTGCAAGTTTCGTCAATTGACTCCGCTGCAGCCTATGTTACACGTCAATCATCCACTGCTTCAGAAGTCCTAGGATTCAGATCTGAGCTATTTAGGCAGCCTCATATCTTGCAACATGAATTCTGAGGTCTCACATGCAACGTGCCACTGATATTGGCAGCAATTGTGATTTTCAAGTTTCACAAGGTAGTGTAGAATCACACTTAAGGTAAGGTGGAGAATCTTTATGATATTTGTGCACAAAATTTCCTCAGTAATCTGACAGTGGAAGAATTTTGTAAATCGGTCTACATTTACCGAAGTTATGATCAAGTCTGTGTATTTTATTTGAGACACACTAGTTTGAAACTGATGCACACTTGCCTCAGCCAATAATATTGACTTGTATAGTTAACGTCCGGTCTTCATTCTTTACATAATATAGTTGTAATATGTGATTGTAGACTGAATGAGCCTCGTAGTCATCATGTGGAGTTTATTTTGATGCACGTATTGCGACACATGATGCTGTGATGTTAACTACATGACATGTGCCTTCTGTTAACTTGTGTGTTTTTCTGCACTGTGACGTTGGTTGTTGTGCTCATATACATATTACACTTCTTTTGCATGATGTTCGTACAGACTGAGCATGAAAATAAACATCATGACTGGATGCCATTCTTGTTTCATTCAGTGCTTTGACAATATTGGTTGGGCTACAGAAAATTGAGTGATGAGGTGCTGGCACGGTTATCTGTCTGGAGCGAGGTGCAAATGATTTGCATATGGTCCAGCTGATGCCACTTCCACTCCATCAACTCTTGCTTTATTAAAATCCAGAACGGATTACCTTTCTCATGCTGGTTTACCTTTCTGGTTGTCCTGGAAAAAAGGCCGTTAAATGGTGACTTGAAATTTGCCAAGAACAAGACACTGAAAACAGGTGATGCAGCACGGTATAAGATAACAGACATATGCCAATTGCAATGAATACCTAATCAAATAACTTCGCAACAATATACAGTTAGTTTTAACAATCTGTAATTTTCATTACTGTAAAAAAACTGCTGCAATTCGGTGCTTTTTGGAATGGTAGCTGTTCTGTGCATATTAGGTCTATGTCAGAAGGGGTCAGAGTCCCTAAATTATTGGCATTTCCCGTATTCCACTGCACATTACCTGAAATTCCGGACCTGGCATTTTGGGATTTTTCAGCACATACGACTGGTGTTATCACGTATGCTGACATGAAGCATCAGACTTCGTTTACAGCAGTTGACAGTCACCGCCAGAGATGGGGATGCTACCCACTGGCATGCCTGTTAGGCAAATGTTTTTGATGACTTGCTGTTATTAGTAATGACATTCACAGAGCTCCAGCAGTGGAGAACGTGTGTTCACTAGCAACTAACGGCACTACAACGTTGGCATTCAACTGACGTAAGTTAGTGTTACTCAGTGCAAGCCATCCAGTGCATGACATTGGAGCAGTGCAGAGTGCAGACATGTCACCCACCTCCATCATATATACTGGACTATTACCCCATAGGTACACGTCAGCTGTTATAATGCTTTCGCCACCCGATTGTGTTGGCAAAGGCATTATATTTTTGGGCTGTCCGTGCCCCGTACAAACTCCAGGACAGTAATGGGACAGTAATGCGCCGTGATTCATGTGTTGACTTCGGCGCTATATAGTTTGTTTGTTTGTTTCCTCCCTTTCTTCCTTCTTTACCTTCTTCTTTCCTCATGCTTTCTTTCTTACTTATTTACTTCCTTACTTGTTTACTTCTTGACTTATCTATCTCCTCCTTCCAGAACATACCAGTTCCGTTTCCAGGCCGGAGGTCGTAGGAGGCGACCAAACCCAGCTTTAGTTTTTTGGGTTCATTTTATGTTGTAGTATATTTTTTATGGATGCATGTTTGCTTTTGTTGTGTTCGTGTCAGTTTGTCAGTACTAAGCCAAGAGACTGGGAAGAACGTCTTCGAAATGACCTATTTTATGTCGGGTGGGACCTAAAACCTTAATTCGATCAATCAATCAATTGGGCTGTCCGTCCACGTTTGTTCGTAAATTCTTCCGGACAGATATTGTTACCGCAATATCTCATGAGCAGCTTGAGCAGTCTCGATAAAACTTAAGTTACTTAACTTACAGGAAATATTCACTAGCCCACATTGGTGACCTGATTAGATTCTGGAAGTCAAAGGTCAAGGTCACAGCAGGTCATCGAAGTCGTGAAGGCATCCACGTTGATGGTGGTCTTAGATCGTCTTCTAGTTCACTTTTGCTTTCTGGGCAGTTAGCCTGAGCACACAGTGGGTTTATAATTTGTTCGCAGTTGATGGCAGGTGTGCAACAGATCACTACACACACCGCAGTGACAGCTTCACAACCCGGTAGCATCTGGTGACACTGTTTGCTGTCCGTCTTCACTCTGTGCTTGTTGCAACTGTCCCACTTGCTGTAAAGTGTCCCTTAACAGCTGACACAGTTGGGCGGCATTCAGCTCCACACTGGAAGTCTTGAGTGATATGGCATACATCGACTTGTATGTTGTCACAACTGCCGGCACCGATCTTCACAGTTACCGCAAACACGACATCACAACAACTATCTTACTCATCTTGTTCCACCAATGGACAGTTAATAAACAACAAGAAGCCAGCACTTACAAGAGCGCAAAGACCCACACCAGCACTTTGACTCATGACCTTGACTTTTTGACCCCAAAATAAATGGGTTTCTAGGAATCATCGTGGAACATTTGTACGTCAAGTTTGTGATCCTAGCTGCATCAGTTTTTGAGATACCTTGCAGATAAATAGACACACAGACAAACGGCAGTGAAAACCTTACCCTCGCAACTGCCGTTGGCGTTGGTGATTATCCCATATAAATTAAAAGAACTTTTACATTTTGTGTAGCAAACAAAGCGCCAAATAGCAACACATGTATAAAAACTGATTACCTAGTAGGGCAATGAACATACCAGATACACATTTGCACACATATGTAGATACAGAGAGACCTCTAATATGAATCAGAATACTGTAACAAAGCAGGGTCAATGACAATGGTCAGTATGTCCAGCAAACAGCAAGATACTGGACGTTAGACAGCCGTGTGTCTGCAAGAACGCAGATTCATCGAGTAAGTAAGTAAGTAAGTAAGTCATGACATTTACAGACGGCGCCAAAATCACAAAACGCTACAACAGCGCTGAGGATGCAAATGTTGAGTATATAGAGAAGTTCCTGTCTACCATAATAACCGTGACTGATGACTCTGGCGCAGACGTCATCGACGGTCACTTCAAGAGCTTGAACGCTATGCTGTCACTGAGCAGATTTAGTCACAAAAGACTTCACGTATGTGCAACAATCAGTAATCATATGGAGACAGACACTGAGACACTAACCCAAAAATGTCAGAACGATGGATGATGTATGTTACAAAAGTATACAACCCGTGAACGCACTGCTACATACCTGTTTTTGCCAGTGGAGGATGAGTTTTTGATGAGATTTAGCAGAGTGGCCTGTAACCGAGTCTGAATTATTGACGTAAGTTTCACGGCTTCATCCTGCAATGCGACATCGTCGACTGCGCGGTCAGTCAGTTGTACTGTGAGTGCTGACAGTGGCTGCTGACAGTCCAGCAGGAACTTCAGTGAATGTTCAAGTGTCTTCACCTTATTCACTCTGCTCGTCTGGTCTACATGCAAGCAACTCACAACTCAGACTGAAAATGGCATTTCCACAGTATACATTAGCCGCAAAAATAATCAACCACAACAACAACGGTTGGGTGAATAAGGCCATTTGAACAACTGCATATGTACGTGTGTGCAAGTAATATGCTACCATAACTCAAAATGTGGAGATTAAAAGTTATGATGAGCATACACTAAACTATGTAATAGTTACAGTTCCAATCACCAACACGTGGTCATAGAATTTTGATGAAAGGCAGTACTGTAGGGGGCGCATTTTTCACAGGGACAGTGTAATGTAACAGCAACCAGTCGGGAGCACTGCAGTCAGCTGCAGCAGTCGTGCTGTGATGCCGATAGTCAGGACTGAATGACCACTTTCACTGCAGACACCTAAGCACAAACTTTCAGTGCTATTCATCGGGCCAGACAATTCACCCAAATTGCCGCTCCTGTGGAAAATCTTGACCGCCATCTAACACATGGTTCCATGAGCCCACCTGAGTCAGCCCCCAAGAGGCATCACGACTGGATCAGCCGTTTTTGCAGGGCACATCCCTGTGACCAACATACAGACTGATCACGCTGCGTGCGACATCTGTAGGAATAGGCCGCATCTATGCAATGCACATAATGTGGCCTAAAAATCAGTGTAATGTAGAACAGAAGACGTTACATACTACAAGCAACAGCAACTGTCTTACTAGCAAGCTGGTATTCACAGAGCGCAACTCTTTCCAGCAGCACACGTATTGATTCCACACTGCTGCTGTCAGACAGACTCATGAATGCTTGACATGCGGACTCATAATGCGACTCCGCTTTTAGTCGACACTGCTTACGTCTGTCGGCTGACATCTACACAATATCACCTTACCCACTGACAGGACTGAACAGCTACACTTTAGACAAGCAAAGACAAATATACATACCTACCTGCCTACCTACCTGCTTCCACTGTAACAGCTATCTTCCTTCTTTCAGGTAAACCTGGGTTAGCCGGTTCATCTCGGGTTTTCTCCCTCTACTTGGTCCAGCAAGGAACATTTGGCGATTACCTGCTCGTTTTTTTCGGATGCTCTTCCTGTCACCCGACCAACAGTGTCAAAGCAATGAAAGGAACACTAAAGCAATGTTTACATATGTATTATTAATATTTTAGGAACATGCTAACTGTTCAAACTAACAATTCAGAAACAGTACGTGCACAAAAATCGGCTGCATTCTAAACATGACACAAGGTGCACTCAAAAAATGTCGATCAACTTATCAATAACAATACAGTAGACCATTAAATTAACATTTATATGTAACTAGCTATGTAGAATAAAAAAGATAATGCACCACTTTAAACTAATAACAATATCTTACAACTGATAAAAACACAACACTTAGCTGATTAATTACCGACGATAAAGCAAAATCAACTCTTTTATGGGATACAAACGTCAGCAGACATAAAATGAAACGCACATCATTGCGCAATGCATTGTGGTACAGTGATGCAAGGCGATGATGAATCTTGGCAGTACGATACTGAACCGCAAGCTGCAGATGCGTTGATGAACAACTAACAATGACGTCTGCATATCGCAATGCTTTCTCCATCATCTCGATGATATCGGCCTCAATCTGGTCACGGTCATGTAGTATCATTCATGTTAAAATAAAACAAAACTAAATACACAAGCAAACACTTTCCAACAAACAAGAGGAGAGGCGAGACTAAACAGTATGTAACATGAGTAGCAATATATGTAGTAAGCAAACAATGTACAGCTATATGAGCAATGAGCATCACTTTGCCATTTATGAGCGTTTTAGTCTCGCATAAAAATGCTACAGCAAAAAAAATCACAAATTCACAAATAACGAGAACAGAAAAACACAAGCTCAGCAACTGGGATGGTCTACAGTGTCGTACAGACGGTCAAAAATTGTCTAAGTCTAACATCCCACCTTCAGGTGGTCTCTCTTTCCATAGGCGGATCCAAATCACCAAATAATATGAATTAGCTGTCCTTCGCAGTCAGCCAATCACGAGAAAAACAGTTTCAAAACACGAATTAATAAAAATAAAAAGTTAGCTTAAACAAGGATACGACCTGCTGTTGTGCATATGACGATACAGGAGCAAAGTCTTGAAGACACGTTGCCATGGTGAAATAGACCGATGATATATCCCATGAAACTGATGTCTTCAAGCTGTCAACAACGTCATCTCCTTGCTTACAGGACAACAGGTCAAGAGCCGTCTTGTAACACTCCACTGCCTGAAAATTACAGATTGTTTAATATCGTCGTCATCATCATCATCATCATCATCAAAACACTGACTTCCAATAATAAACAACCTTTCTAACGTATATGAAATCACAATTATTGATCAAAAACTGAGTCATACATAAACAGGTACAGACAACAGTGCCAGTTTTCAGTATTAAAATATAACAAAATACACGTGAAATCGATAGACAATTAACAGTAACCGTCCCTGACATTTATTACCATAACAATTAGTCTACGAGTACGACAATAAAACAAGCCTATATAGCATTTACATGCATAGTAATAATAATGTAAGCACTGTCACCTGCAGAAAGTAATGTTTTTCTGCACTTGTGAACTCGCGCTTCTTAGCACTAGACAATCTGCTGGCAACAATCTGTGCATGGAGTCTCATCAACTTGCCGCGATTTGAGTGCAACAATGCCATGTTGACGACATCAGTGACTGATTTGAATGCTGACACTCCGTCCGCGAGGCAAGACGCACACTTCTCACACAGCTGTTCCAGACTGACAGTACACGACTCTGCACTCCACCCAGCAACGCAAAACATTCAAACACGTTAAGTTAAATAACTGACAAGAACTCGGTCTGCTGTAGTCAAGATTAGCTGTGCCAAGACCAAGAAAAACTCCTTCAAGACCAAGGCCTGCAAATGAAGCATGAAACGAAATATACATTGCTCACAAGAACAGTTAATTTAAGTTGCGTATACCGCCTGTGCAGTCTTGGAACTGAAACGCAATTAGTGAAGTTCATAGAAATTTTAAACTTCGCTATTAACTTGGGCAAAAAGGTTTGTATGCATGCTAACAAATTAACAAATTACTAATCGGTCTTAAAAACAGCCAGCCGAGACCGATCTTTCAAGACCGAGACCAAGACGATGACCACAACTGCGAAGACCAAAACGCATAACTCTGGTCTCAAGCGGTCTCAAGATGAACATTGCAGTCTCAAGGACTATATCTCTGCAACAAATACGATTAATGTGCATTTCTCATAACAACTGCCATGTGCGTACCATGACAACTGATCAAAAACACACGTGCAGTTCATTTAAGTTTACTAAAAATGCATAATGTGATAGAGAGAAATTCACCCGTTCCACTGAGAGTAGCTGCTGCCTGATTCAAATACAATAAACTAAGCTCATTCAACGCATTGCCACGCCTTCTCACAGCAGATGTCCACCAATCACAGTTTGTCTGTTTAACCTTCTGTGACCAATCAGCTGCTAGATGATAAATCTCGATACTCGACTGAAGCAAAGATTCACGACTGGCACAGACATCGAGCTGACAAATCCAGTCATACTCTGCATGATAATCAAACAAAACAAATAAGCATCATTTTATTAAGCACTAATAATAATCAATTTAATTTAATTATTATTAATTTTAATGTTCTTTTTCTGTTATTATACAC
>Ga0209780_1002986_pt1 | contig 12368 bp, 10 predicted proteins | sample WorMetexBAHAMAS2_FD_187384 | JGI IMG/M metagenome (GOLD analysis project Ga0209780, IMG submission 187384) | Marine gutless worms symbiont microbial communities from Max Planck institute for Marine Microbiology, Germany - Inanidrilus exumae... | ecosystem: Host-associated > Annelida > Digestive... | reverse complement strand
GACCGCCATCAACCGCTTCGTCGCAGAGGCAAACCAGAACCCCAAACCCTTCGTCTGGAACGCCGACCCAGACCGCATCATCGCCGCCGTCAATAGAGGGTACCAAGCGTTAGATTCCATCCACTAGGATTCAACATCGTCGCGTACTTCGGAACGTATTTCGCGGTCGAGCAGGAGCGCGGACCGTTGGACCTCGCCACGCTTACGCCCTCGGATCGAGCGGCCTTGCTACAGGCACCGACCCTAAATGCAATTCGGAAACGCATTTACGAAACCGTCGTCGACCGCGCGCTGGCGCGTCGGCTCAGCGCGGCTCCCCAGGCGCAGCCTCATCAGTCCGCCAACCGGCGCTCCGCTGCCAAGCCGGCGCCGCCCGAGCCAAGCGAAAACGACGTAAAGACGACGGACCCGTCCCCAGGCCGCCTCCGGAATACCAGAAAAAGAACCACACGGAGTGCGAAATGACAGCATCCCGGCCGCTGAATATCACTGACGGGCACCATGACCAGAAGCCCGAGGCCTCGAACAAAACCTCGAATTGATTTGTCATGAGATCTGACCAATAGAAGGATGCGTGGTGGTTGTGCGCTTCTTTCATATAACTCGGAGAGTCGATAATCGCAAATGGGAGTAATTAAGGAACACAGACGGATCAAGCCTCGGGTCAGCTTGGTGCTACTCGACTGGAGCGTCAGAGAAAGTTTCCATCTTTTTCACTATTTGAGCCTGCAGACCATCGAACGTGACGATTTTGAAGTCGTTGTCATCGAATTTTACGATCGCGTTTCTGAATCAATTGAGAAGTTCTCGGACCAGGTCGACACGTGGCTTGTCCTCGACATGCCACCCCAATGCTATTACCACAAACACTTGATGTACAATGTTGGTATTTCGGTCGCTCGTGGAGACATCGTGATGATCGGCGATTCCGACGCGATGGTTCGACCGAATTTTATTGAAACGATCATTTCCGCATTTGACCGCGATCCCGAGATCGTCTTTCATATCGATCAGTTTCGCAACGTGCGACGGGATCTCTACCCTTTTTGCTACCCGACATTCGAAGAGGTCCTCGGTGAAGGCTGCATCAACAACGTAGGTGGTAAGACCGCAGGCGTGTTGAACGAGGACGACCCCATTCACTCCAGGAATTACGGCGCCTGCATGTGTGCGAAACGGCAGGACCTCATCGCCATTGGCGGCGCCGACGAGCACATCGACTATCTCGGCCACATCTGCGGCCCCTACGACATGACGTTCCGCCTCGTGAACTTGGGACGCCGTGAGATCTGGAGCCACGAGGAGTTCATGTACCACACGTGGCACCCTGGTCAGGCAGGCGCGGACAACTTCATGGGCCCGCACGATGGCCGCCACATGTCGACAACAGCCCTGGAAGCACTATCGACCCGTCGTACCCTACCATTGCACGAGAACCGCGTGCTTCACGCATGGCGCCAGGGACGGTCCATGCGGCCGGATGAGGTGATGTCCAAACTGATTGACCCCCGGTATTTCGACGACTGGGATATTGAACGGATTCGTTCGTCGGGCGACCACCTTCAATGGAACGACTACAAACGCCCGATGGGAACCTATCTCGGCTTTCGGCTTGTTGCCGAGGTGGACCGGGTGTTCGCCTATCCCGCCACCGACGAAGAGGCGGAGACACGGCCCGGGCAGGGTCACGCCGCCACCCTTGAGGGCGCTGACGTGGTCAAGACTAAACGACGCATTGACGCGTCGGCGCCGCCTACCTTGCGCACGATTCAGCGTGTCGCGCAGGGCGCCTCCATCGTGCGGTATTTCGCGACGGCGTTGGCCCGACGCCGCCCCGTGGCCGCTCTGCCGCGTCCGCTGCGCTTCGGGGTCGCCTTGGGTCTCCTGCCCGTCGCCATCCTCGGATTGGCCGTCGCTCGGCCGGCCTTTCTCCGCGCCAAGGTCCGCGACGTGGCGCACGAAGTGCGCAACCGTGCGAGCGCGCCGGGCAACATCGCGCTCACGCTGAGCAACCTGTTCCGCTGCGGGGAACTGCCCAAAGCAAGACGGCTGCCGGTCGTTGTAGTTGGCACGCAGTGGGCGGCCCGCGGCCTCCGCCTGGTCGGCTGGCTCAAGTTAACGCCGCCCTTCATAGCGTGCAGCGTCGAGGATATTGGTCGCCAGGTGTCGGAGCAGCGGCGGCCCGACGATGCGACCGAAAACCCGATGATCGTCCCGGCCGACATTCTGATGCGGGCCCAGGCGGTCCTAAACGAGGACATGCGTAACGTCCGCTTGGTCGTCGTATGAATGATGTGTCCGGCTCCTGCGAAGGCTCCCGGTTGACTGCTTCCCCCGCCGACGCGCCGGCGTTTTCTCTTCTCGTGCCGTCGCGTGGCCGACCCCAGCAACTCGCGCGCTTGCTCGACAGCGTGGTCAAGACCTGCGCCGCGGCCGAACGGGTCGAAGTGGTGGTCTATCTTGACCACGATGACGCCGACGCCTATCAGCAGGTGGTCCAGAACGATCAGGTGACGGTTCTTGTTGGCAAGCGACGGCCTATGAGTGAACTCAATGCCGCATGCCTGGAAGAATCGCGCGGCGACATCGTCATCTGTTGCAACGACGACGTGGTCATTCGGACGGCCGGTTGGGACGCGGCGATCTGGGATGCTGCTGCGGCGTACGACGACGGCGTGTACTTGTTCTACCCTGAGGATCTGTTTCGGGGCCGCAGGCTCGCGACGTTTCCCATTCTCTCGCGCCGAACCTGTGCGCTGCTCCAGGACCCGTTCCCGACGGCCTATAAGGAATCCTTCCTCGACGTCCACCTGATGGACGTATTCCAGCGCCTCAGGCGCCTGGGCGCCGACCGGGTCCGGTTTCTCCCCGATGTGGTGTTCGAACACATGCATTTCCGCCGCGGGAAGGCGCCGTTGGATGCCACGTATCGGGAACGGGACCGGTTTCGAGACGACCTCGCGTTCGTCGCGTTGTCCGGAGAACGGCAGCGCGCCGCCGCGCGTCTCCACTTCGCCGTGTCGACGAATCGGGCGGTGCAGAACACCGGCACCCCCGACCCGCCGCAACGCGTCCCGACACCATCGCCTTCGGTCCTGGTGTGGTGTCTCCGCACTGCGCTCGATCCGGCCCTGCCGCCGATGTGGCGCACCTACCTCGCGACTTGGTTTCTTATGCGAATCGTTTACTCAAGGTTGGTTGGTCGAAACAAACCCGGCGCCTAACGGATTTAAACCGGATTTGTCCGTGGGTGCTCGGCGCTCGCAATCCCGGCCATTAACCAAGCTACCGCGATCCACCAGTTCTGCCACAAGCCGAATGAAACGAGGGCACTGACGGCGTAGCTGGAGATCATCGCCAAGTCCGTGGCAGCAATACTCAGGCGGAAACCGACGAGGAGGGCGGCCGTCGTCAGTATCGCTCCCACCAATCCCAGTTCGAGCCAAACCTGCAAAGGCGCGTTGTGGGGATGCAAAGGTAGCCGCTCGCCACCAATTGCCGTTGCTGCCTTTCCCCCAGGAATTGCCCGTGAGGAATCGAAGCCCCATCCAACCAACGGCTTTTCGGCTATTCGATCGCCGACAAACTTCCAGATGTGGAGGCGATGCTGCCAGGACTGCGGTATGCTATCGGAGACCTCGGTCCGAAGAAGAACGGTCGCCCCATGGCCAAAGACCAAGGGTGCAGCAACGATAGCCACTGCGAGGGAAACACCCAAGCATTCTACCGTTAACCGCAATGTCACGCGACTAAGCCCGAAAGCTATTGCCGCCGCGCCCATAGCGGCCAGCGCTGCCCCCGAAGGAACGACAACAAGGACAGCGGCCATGCCTGATACAAGCAAGGCGACCATAGACACCTTGCGCTCCCGACAAGCGACGACGACCGCTGGCCAGAAGAGGATTACCAACACGCTTGCTCCTGCGTTCAACGCCGCCCAAGGCTCATGGCCCGGAGAACCGTCAGGATCCGTCGCAAAGATCGTGATGGTGGCGGCACGCATTAATAAAGCAATCAGGCCAAGGACGGCTCCAGCCATCACGGCACTGCGAAACGCCTTTGGCTCATCCACCGCCAAAGACGCTAATCCTGCCCACGCCACGGCCCCCACCACAAACAACGCCACAACGCGAAGGCACAAACCAATGGATTCAGCTGGCGACGGGCTAAAAGTGGAGGCGATCCCCGCCCACATCAGCGCAGCGGCCAAAGACAGTGAAAAAGGTCGCCCTAACAAGGATCGCCACAGACGAAAATGGCTGGGCAACACTCGACGGTTTGCCGCGACGGCCGAGATGATCAAAACAACGACGGCGCCCTTTGGTGCCAAGGCAGCGACAATGCCGATAGCCGTCAACGTCGCCAAAGCCACTCGATCAAGAACGGAACTCGACGTCAGCATTGGGCCACCTGAACCATCAAGCGACATTCGAACATCGTCAACGGAGGGCTTCGTGTGCCACAAGCGAGGCGCTGCGAATGGCGATCATGAAACCATCCATCTCAAGCCATACGATATCGACGCCAGTAAAGCTGTTCGGTATCCAGGAAGTTGATCGGCCACTACCCTCGTTGCTCCAGTAACGTGAGGTAACGCGTCCGATTCGTCGACCCTTAGGTTCGCGAGTGGCAGGAAATCGGTAAGCGGCAACATCCGTCGCCAGAATCCCGCGTTGTCCTTCGTCGATGGGACTGTGATCACCGCTGGCCCAACCGCCATAACCTGGGCTCGACACGATGGCGAATACCTTTGGCGTCCTCTCGGCAGCGCTCAGGAAATCGCGAAATAGTGCCGTATCCCTCGTCGGTCCCACGGAACTCCAGAGCTCCGCAAGCGTGACCAACAGGGTGTGCAGGCTTCTCAGGGAGACGAAGGGTTCACCGTAGGCGTATTTCAGGTACTGGTGGCGCACACGATCATGGTCAAGCGTGGCTCTCGTCCGGTCAACAACCTCGCCGCAGAATGCTCTTAGACTATGGGGCTCAAGCCATCCGAATTCACTTGAATGACCTCAAGGGCGGCGGGGTGGCCGCGTCGGCCTGTTTCGGCTACGCCGAATCAATCGCTAGCAAGATCGGTAGCGGTCTTGACAGCGGACGAAGGACAATGGACGAACAACCTCTCCCGAAGCGGTTGCCGCCGCCTACGCGCGTCGTCGTCAATCATCGGTCCGTTCCTCGACGTCTTTGGTCGGTTCTCGGATTGGATCCCACGGGCACCCTTTTGCCGACGGAAACCGTGGGCCGGCCCTGCACAAGGATGTGCGTCATCTGACAAATGACTTGCATGTCGATGGTCGAGAGAATCCGCGGGATCGATACGCCGGCTCCCATGGCGGCCCAGCTACGGAAGTGATCATTCTCGGCGTTACGGCCTTCTGTTGCGACAGTGCGGCGGCGGTGGTGACCGTGGACGCGCGGAGGAATTGTCGGTCAACCGCTGTGACGAGGATCACCGACGCCGGACGGCCGTCGTGCCATGGTCATGGCGTGTCTCCTCCCCCTTCAATCACACCGCGACGGCCCCCTTGGATGGCCCTGTGACAGAACGCGGGACGCTGATGCTCGTGGTCGGGCCCAGCGGCGCCGGCAAAGACACCCTGATCCGTGGCGCCCGCGAGGCGCTGCGGCATGTGCGGGCGGTGACCTTCCCCACCCGCATCATCACCCGGCCGCCCAAGCCTGGCGCCGAGGTCCATCACGCGGTCACCACAGATGAGTTCGATCACCTGCTGGCCTGCCGGGCGCTGGCGCTGCACTGGGCGGCGTACGAGTACCGCTATGGCCTGCCGCAAGGCATCGAGGATGACCTGGCGGCGGGTCGGACGGTGGTCGCCAACGTCTCGCGAGCGGTGATCGATGAGGCCCGCCGACGGTATCAGCCACTGCAGGTCATCCGAATCTCGGTGCCGGAGGCGATTCGTGCTTGCCGGCTAGCCGAACGCGGTCGTGAACACGGAGCCGAGCGGCAGCAGCGGCTGGCCCGCGGCAGCGGTCCCGACGTCACCGGCCCCGACGTGCTCGAGTTGGACAACGGTGGCGCCACCGACGATGCCATCGACGGCCTGGTGGCGATGATCGTTGCAGCGCTCAACTGCCCAGCGGATACCGTGCCACCCGAACGAACGGTTCGGCTGCGCCTGCCTGCCTGAAGACGCTGATCGCGTCGATCGTCAAAGGACGGTCTCGGATCCCTCCCTCACCCGTCGCCGCGCGCAGCCCGCAGTGCGCCGATCAGCCGCGTCCGCTGATCATCGGGCAGGCGTTCGGTGAGCGTCATGTGAAAACGCCGGCCCTGCATCACGCAGGGATAGCCCCACCGTCCGCCCCCTACCTGCGCCTCATCGCCGAAACCAAAATCGGCGAACACGCGGTGAGGACTGAGGGCTTCTCGGCAGCTGGTTAAACCGGGGCGCCGGCCACGGCGGCGGCAGGCTCGTCCATCAACAGCCGCCGGATATCGTCGGCCGGAACCGGCCGACCGAAGAGGAAGCCCTGCACCTCGTCGCAGCCGTTGCCGCGGAGGAAACTGAACTGATCTTCGGTTTCGACTCCCTCCGCCACGGCGGTCAGCCGCAGGCTGTGGGCCAGCGCGATCATCGCCCCAACGATAGCGGCATCGTCTGAGTCCGTGACAAGGTCGCGAACGAACGAGCGGTCGATCTTCAGCGCGTTGATGGGAAACCGTTTCAGATAGCCCAACGAAGAGTAGCCGGTCCCGAAGTCGTCGACCGAGACGCGCACACCGAGACTCTGCAGGTCAGCCAGAATTCCCGCACTGGCGGCCACGTCCTCGATCAACACGCCCTCCGTAAGCTCCAATTCGAGGCAGTCGGCAGTGATTCCTGTGCGCTCGATGATCCGGGCAACGTTGGCGACGAGCTGGTCGTGGCGGAACTGGGCCGGCGACAGGTTGACCGACACCGATACCGGCCGACACCCCTGGCGACGCCAGGAGACCTGCTGCTCGCAGGCGACGGCAAGCACCCACGTGCCGATGTCGACAATCAGGCCGGTTTCCTCGGCGATGGGAACGAACTCCAACGGCGGCACTGTCCCGCGCTCCGGGTGGTGCCAGCGGATCAGCGCCTCCACGGCAACGAGCGCGCCGGTCGCGGCTGGTAGTGGACCGCGAACTGGTCACGATCCAGCGCCTTGCGCAGATCGTTCTCCAGCGTGAACCGCCGGACGGCCCGCTCCTCGATGGACCGCGTGTAGAACTGAAAGGTGTTGCGGCCGCGCTCGCGAGCGAACGACATGGCCGCGTCAGCGTTCTTGAGCAGCGCGTCGCAATCCTCGCCATCGTGGGGAAAGGCGCTGATACCCACGCAGATCCCCGTCGAGACCTCGTGTTGGTCGAGGACGAACGGCTGCCCCAGGATATCGATGATCCGCTGCGCCACCTTGGCGCTGTCTTCCACCCGGCGAACGCGGGTGAGCAACAGGCCGAACTCGTGGCCGCTCATCCTCGCCAAGTGGCCGTTTTTCGAGTCGGTACCGGCTTTCGGTTGTTCGGCGCACGGGCCGTGAAACACCGTATCGCCGCCCCGCAGGGACCCAGCGAGGCGTTCGGAAAACTGGCGGAGCAGCTCGTCACCGGCCGCACGGCCGAGGGTGTCGTTGACCCGGCTCAAAGAATCGATTTCCAGCGCCATGACCACGACAACACGGGCGTCGTGCTTGGCCGCGGCGATTTCCTGCTCCAGGAGTTCCCGAAGAAATGTCCGGTTGGGAAGGCCGGTGGTGTCGTCGAAGCACGACAGATGCCACGCCTTCTCCTCGACCTGCCGGTGTTCGGTGACGTCCTGGGTGGTTCCCGTCACCTGCACCAGTCGGCCGTTGCTGTCGACGACCAGCCTGGTCTCCTGGTGGACGATCCGCTCGCTGCCGTCGGAACGAACCACGCGATACTCCACCGCGTAGTCGCGACGTTCGTCGGCGCTTCGTGTGACCAAGTCGTGGACCCTCGCGCGGTCCTCTTCGTGGATCATGGCCAGTAGGTCGGTGTAGCGCAAAGCCGTGGGGCCCTGAGCCATGCCGAGGATATCGCACATCCCCTCGGAGCAGACGGCCACATCGCGATCTACATCCCATTCCCAATAGCCGAGCTTGGCGATGCGCTGTGCGGTCAGCAGTTGCTCGCTCTTGCGCAACAGGTTGTCGGCATTCGCCTGCGCCCGCAGGATGTAGTTCAGGCGGTGGTTGAGAATGAGGTAGTTGATCGGCTTGGTCACGAAGGAGGTGGCGCCCACGTCGTAGGCTCGCTGGATGGATTCCATGTCGTCGAGACCGGTGACCATCAGCACCGGGACATGCTCGCCCTCCGGGCTGGCTCGTAACGCCTCGCAAGCCTCGAAACCGTTCCGTCCCGGCATCATGATGTCCAGGATGACCGCGTCGGGCCGCGAGATCTGAAACGCTTCCAAAGCTCGCTCGCCGTCGACGGCCTCGATGACCGTAAAGCCCGATGCTTCCAGCGCCTCGCGGGCCATGAATCGTTGCACCTGATCATCGTCGGCGACGAGGATGACGTAACGATCCGCATCGGCATTGTGGTCGGTCACGCCGTTTCCCTCTGAAGCTCCGCTTCGAGCGCCTGGCATACCTGTGGTTGGAGGCGTTCGATCTCCTGCATCAACGGCGGCGCATCGGCGGTACGCGATTCGCGCCCTAACATCTCCAGGTTCCGACAGATGTCGGCCAGCCGATCAGCGCCGAGGTTGGCGCTCGACGACTTGAGCGAGTGGGCGGCGCTGCGCAGCGAGTCGGCATCCTTATTGGCGACGGCATCGCGCAGCGTCTGGATCAGCGTCGGCGTGGAGTCCAAATAGACACCGATGATACGGGCCAGGACGCTGTCTCCGCCCGGCTGCTTCAGGGCACGGAGGGCGTCCAAAGTTTCCTGGTTGACGATTCCGGCGACCGGCGCCTCACCTTCGACAGCGACCTTCGTCGCTGATTCGCCCTCCGCCCCAACGGGCACCCAACGCCGTAGGGCGTTCAGCAGGTCCGCCTGGGAAAACGGTTTAGCCATGTAGTCGTCCATGCCCGCGTCAAGGCACCGCTGACGATCCCCTTCCAACGCGTTGGCGGTCAAGGCGACGATCGGCAGTCGCGATCGGCCCGCCGACGCTTCCTGTTCACGAATGCGACGTGTGGCCTCGAAGCCATCCATCTCCGGCATCTGGCAATCCATCAAGACGAGATCGATGGGCCTGTCGCCGTCTTCGCCAGTAGGTGACGAGGTATGATCCAAGGCCTCGAGCGCCTTGCGGCCATTCTCTGCAACCTCGGCAACCACGCCGGCGGATTCGAGCATGCCGGTCGCGACCATCTGGTTCACCGGATTGTCCTCGACGACCAGGACGCGAACACCGGCAAACGGGGCCTGAGACCCACCGTCCCCAGGCGACGGAGAAGATTTGCGCTGGGACGATCGTCCGCCCAACTCCGCGACAACCACATCGAAGAGATCGGACGACGTCACCGGCTTGATCACATAGGCGGCTTCGCGATCCTGGCGACAGGCTTCCATCACGCCTTCGGCGGTGGCGGGGCAAAGCAGGACAGCTGGCACCCGTTCCCCCCGGGTGTGGCGCGCACGGCATTGACGAAGCCGTCCCCGTCCATACCCGGCGTATCGGAATCGGCGATCAACAGGTCGTAAGTGTTCCGCAGCTCGAACGCTTGGCGCAACTTGGTGAGGGCGCTGAGCGCCTCGTCGACGGGCTCCGCATGAGCACCCCACCGATCGAGGTACCACATCAGCATGGATCGCTGAGCATCGTCGGCGGCGACGACCAGGACCCGGGCATCGCGAGCCCCTGTCCAGTCATCAACGTCTGCCGCGCCTTGGCAGCGGACAAACTGCAGGACAAAGGAGAACGCCGTGCCCTTCCCATCGGTGCTGCTCAGTTCCAGCGAGCCTCCCATCAGCGAGACCAGACGACGGCAGATGGCGAGCCCCAGGCCACTGCCACCAAACCGACGCGCGGTCGAACCATCGGCCTGAACGAAGGGATCGAAGATGCTTTCCTGGACGTCGGCTGGGATGCCGATGCCGCTATCGCGGACTGTGAATTGAACCTTCACAACCGTGCCATCATCGGCGACCGGCACGGCACGCAACTCCACCTCGCCTTCCTCGGTGAACTTGACGGCATTGCCCAACAGGTTGGTCAGAACCTGCCGCAGGCGCACGGGATCGCCACGGACCGTCGTTTGCAGGGCCGGGGCTACGGCAACGAACAGGCGCAGGCCCTTTGCCGTCGCACCGCTCCCAAACAGCACCGCCACCTGCTCGATCAGTTCACCCAGTTGCAGCTCGGTATCCTCGATGTCGAGGCGGCCGGCCTCGATCTTCGATAGATCGAGGACATCGTTGAGCACGCCCAGGAGCGCCTGTCCGGACCGCTGGATGGTGTCGATGAAACGATGCTGCTGCGCGTCCAGGCGCGTCCGCGCCAGCAGTTCGGCCATCCCCAGCACACCATTCATCGGCGTGCGGATCTCGTGGCTCATGTTGGCGAGGAACTCGCTCTTCAACGAGTTGGCACGCTCGGCCTGCTTGCGCGCGTTTTCCGCCTCCGCGGTGCGTTCGCGAACACGGTCCTCCAGCTCATGGTTGGCGCGCTGAATGGAAGCGTTGGCGTCGGCGAGCTCGGCGACGCTGTCGCGGAGGGCACGATCCATCTGCTGCAGATCGCCGGCCATGGCGTTCAGGGCTTTCGACAGGTCGCCGACCTCGTCCTTCCAACGGACCGGCAGACGATAGGCCAGGTCGCCGGCCGCAAGCCGCTTGGCGCCGCCCACCAACTCGTTGATCCGGCGGACGAGGCTGATGCTCAGGAACGCCGACATCAGAATGGCCGACACCGTGCCCAGGCCGCCGAGCGAGAGCAGAAGCATCTGACGACGTTCTCCGTGGCGGATGGTCTCCACGCTCAGCGAACGGACGCCGATACGAACGACGGTTTGCAATTCGAACAGCTCGATCCTCGCCCGCTGATGCTCCTCCTCGATAATGGCCCGCAGGCCATCATGTCCTTCGCCCAACTGCTGGCCGTCTGCCGGTTGATGATCCCGAAGATCGATCAGACGATCCCGAAGACGGGACAAGACCTGACGCAGACGCCCCACGTGATCATCGCCGTCGGCGACGATGTCTGACCGATTGAGCGCCGCCAGGGCCTGGAAGGCTTCCTCGATCGGCGCGAGCAGATCGGACTCCTGCATCAGCTCGCTGTCACAAAGGCCCGGTGTCGGATTGCGGTGTTGTGGGTTTCGATCAGGCGTTCGTTGGCCGTCAGCAGGTCCTCGATTTCATCGATGCGCTCGATTGCCGGCAGAACGCGTTGCTGCAACGCCTCTGCCATGTGGATCGACGTCCCGATTGCCGATGGCCGATCGCGATCACCACCAACGCGATGAGCAGCAGGAAGCCGAGGCCGGCGCTGGTGATCAGGCGGAAAGACATGATCCGAAGGACTGTTTCCTGGAGATTCAGTTCTGTCCTAGCAGGCCGATACGCGCGGCGCGGCAGCAGGTCCCGTGCTCACCAAATCACCGCTGACACCGGAAAAATCGTGGCGTTGCCGCGGCTTGGGGTCGCGCGGCGACGTTCCGGCACGCCTTATGGTGAAGTTCGATGTTTAATGTTTCGTTGACCTGGGCTCAGGACCCTCGCCAAACCGTTGAAAAGCCCTGAAAAGGCGGTGTTGCTGGCCGTGATCCATCGCCGTGCCCGTGAACGCAGCCTCCATCCACGTCCTCAAGCCCCTTCCCAGACATCTTGCAACGGCCCAGGTGCCACGCTGTTCGCGGCATAGCTTAGGATATTATTCTTATTCATATAGGGGGTTTCCGAGACGCCGGCCGCTCTTAGCCTGCCTGGAGAGGGCTTTCGTCTTCGCGACATCGGACTTCCGCGAGTCGACGGCAAGGGGTTTGAGGACTTGCTCGTGCGGGCCTCAAGACGAGGAGGAGAATAATGGCAATTATCAAAGGCAGCCCGCTTCCTGAGGAAGTGGCACCCCCGGGTTTTCCGATCGATTCGGATGACCCGTACATGTTCAATTCCACCGACGAGGGCGACAACATCGAGACCTTCGGCGGTTCGGACAACATCTGCTCGGGCGGCGGCGCGGACAAGGTGTTCGGCGGCGACGACTCGGACGAGATCGACGGCGGCGAAGGCGACGACCGGCTGATCGGCGACAACCTGTTCCAGGAGCAGAACAACCAGGACGGCGACGACGTGATCCGTGGTGGTGGCGGCAACGACATCATCAAGGGCATGGGCGGCGACGACAGCCTGTGGGGTGAGACCGGCAACGACCTGATGAAGGGCAACAGCGGCCACGACGAGA
>Ga0209780_1002985_pt1 | contig 12368 bp, 6 predicted proteins | sample WorMetexBAHAMAS2_FD_187384 | JGI IMG/M metagenome (GOLD analysis project Ga0209780, IMG submission 187384) | Marine gutless worms symbiont microbial communities from Max Planck institute for Marine Microbiology, Germany - Inanidrilus exumae... | ecosystem: Host-associated > Annelida > Digestive... | reverse complement strand
CTATAATTATTATATAGTACATTATACTGCTTATTCAGATACTGATATATCACAAATAAATAACTTGCCAAACGTGACTAAGGGCTGTTTTATCCACAACAGATTAATCTTCCATTAACGTTAATGGGAGATTAACTCCCATTAATGAAGACAGAAAAAATAGCCTACTTAATACGCGAATGTGTATCTATAGATGATACCGACGTCATGTTAATACATGAAATTAAATTATGTCGTTTGCATGACATTTTTAACAGTTTACTTTTACCAAATTTCTAATATAAAATAAAATCCTGAACCGTACATTTTTTTAAATATCGAAAAAATACTATAGATTTAATGTGACATGGCTAGGAATTGAGCATATGTTATACTTTTACTCATTTAGACCTTTGCGTTAATCCAGCTCTGTAGACCTCTATGTAGCCAAGTCTATGGCGGAAAAATGTACATGCATAGCTATCGTATAACATGAGGAAAATCCGTTAATCTTATGTAATATTATTAATTGAATTGGCTTTCGTTTATTTGTTTGATGATAACGTTCCTATAGTTTTTCACCCACTTACGATTGTGTTGAATTCTTTACTATAGATCGCATTTGAAGTTTAGTTGTTAGTATACTATACAACAAGTTTTCACGAAGGTGAGCTTTCAATATATGGATTTGTATTTCTTCCTATGGACCTACCACAGATAGGAAATAAATAACAAAAATGCGTTAATTATAATTTATAAAAACATAAAATATAAATATAAAAACAATAGACGTGCGTGATTTTTATGTTCAAATGCTGAGATTGTCGATAGCGACATATTCATGAGCGTTACAGTATGCATCTTTTCGACAAAATTAACCTGCAAATGTTAAAGAAAAATATACATGCAGCATAGCCAATAGTATCTGTTGATTACGTTAATTAACTTATCCTTTTCTCGATAATTTACATTTAATACTTTTGTTTACTTTGTTTCTCTATACATGCTGGTGAATAAAGATTGTTATATATTGTGAACATTTGTTGCGCTTTTGATATATCGGTATCTCTTTTGACTAAAGCTGTATATAGGTCTATAAAAATAAAACCTGTAGACCGAGCTTTGGTTTTAAACCGAAGTTAATCTGACCAATGCAGTTTTAAACTGAACTTACGTATGCATTTAGAAGCGCATGCAGTTCGGCCAAAACTCTAGTCTAAGTTCAATTTTAAATCAAATCTACTTTAGTTTATCGCGTTAACGATAAATCAACATGGCAATGTCGTATGGCTGTATCGACGTAAATAATTAACTAATCGCCAAACGTGTGCGCCTTAGTTTATTTGTATAATACACGTTAACTGATTTGGTTTATTTACAGGCAAGTGAGCGACAAAGTGCAAATTTCATCTGTAATTTCGTTGTTATAGATACCATTTTAACTGGTACGTCTAAAACACCGAATATACAAGAAATATGAAGTAAATATAAAGAAATTCTATATAGCCAAGCCCAAAACTAAATAGTGCTACAGGACCAAAGGGTAGCACACTTGTGCTGATATGAATCTAAAAACGATAGCAAAAGATGTCAACATTTAAAGAACACTATCATTATTAATACACACCAGGCAGTTCAACGCATTATAAACTTTACAAGTCAATATAAAACACAAAACGTTCTAAAGGTAATTAACTAAAATTTGGTTATATTTTTGCATTTTGCTTGCGTTTTTTTGTTTTTTTTTGTTTTTTGTTGTTTTTATACCAGAACTACTGAATAAAGCTTTTCAAAAACAACGAGCTGTATTTTATCTGTATTTTTTATTTATTTATCATGCTACCATATTTTCATGGTGAAATAAAGGTTTTCAACTGAATGTAATAAGCGTGTCATAAAAATGCAATTTATAAGTTTATAACAATTCTGTATTCATTGTTCTCTGTTGTGACCTGCATATCACTGCTCGTTCCTTGCTGCTTTGGTTGTAATTATGCATTTATAATTTGCGAGTTATTAGGTTTTCTTTTTGTTTGATTCTACCACTTGTTGGTAAATAAAGATTTATAAAATGAGGCACACATAGCATCTTATATCCGACATACTGTAAAATCAATAACATCTTTAGTGGTGAGATTGTAGATACCGCACAAAGTACCAATATTGTCCAAACAAACGTCGACAACCGTCTGTAATATAACGTTATCAAAAAGCACAAGGTTGGTAGAATAGCCGCTGAGAATATTGTAATACAGTTAGTTAAAGTAAATGTTTGCTAATCTTGCTTTACGGATTGGAATGAGTCAGACTAAAGAATAGTGATAGACTTTCCTGTTAATTGATTCCTCACGAAATTATTTAATCCTCAAATATTGAACTGATGAATCAATGTTGACATGTTTTTTTGACTTTCGGTCACCCTGTGAAATGCCAGAGAACAGAAATAGTGAATGAAAACTAGAAACTGCCAAATATTTTGCAGTATTTAGTACTACGTGAACTGCTGCCAGTTGCGTTCATATGTTTGCCTTCATCGCATTTGTTTATTTAATTCTTGTTTTTCATAATGTCTATGATCGTTTTATGGTAAATAAAGGTTTTCGTTAATGTGAAATTTTAAGATCAGCTACAATACCGTGCAGAGAACTTTACACTTATAAACAGCATTCATAACGCTACAAATGAATGATTTTGTATTGTTTTAAGCCTTCTTACTTGTATATACAACTTTATAAATTTATCTTTATTCATCACAATGGTAATGAGAGAAAAAAGAATAAAAGCAAACAAAACACAAAAGTAATAACAAAAAAAATCAGCTAAATTAACACACACACCTTCATAACTATAACTGTGCTGTTATCATCAAGTTACTGTGTAAATATCATCAAATATTGTATGTGCAGAGGCTGTCATAAATGTTCATATATTTCTTCTCAAACTATTTCCTTCTCTTGTCCAACTGAGTACTTGGCAAAATAAAACCAAATTTTTCCTCATAACATACTACTATATTTTTGTCTAACGTTTCAAATAATTTAATAAAAACGTGTTGTGCGACGTTTAGTAATATCTACGTTACTTCTCTTGCTTCTTTTTGATAATCGTTTTGTTAGTTAAGTTATTTTTTCTTAAATTTTATTAACTGTTTGTTTACTTTGTTTAATTGAACATTAGTAGTACCACTTGCTGATGAATAAAGATTATCATAAACGACATTGTTGTGTTCGTATATAAGTCTCTAAACACCCATAAAGGCATAAACAATAACAGTTTGTCCGTACTAGTTTTTTTTAAATTCGTCGTATAACAGACTGGGTGACTTCGCTTAAAGTTTAGCTTTAAACTACAGCTAAACCGTACAGTATCGTCGCCCTTTAAAGCGCTATACAAATACTGTATTATTATTATAATTATTATTGTTCTTCTTCTTCTTATTATTATATTTAAACCGATGCGCAGATTAGCTTCAGTTTTAAACTGAATTTATAACCGACGCTGAACTCAATTGCTATAAACAGTAAAAACGAAAATACATGGTGATTGGTGATACAAAGTTCGTATACTGTTTTGGCATGTGTTTCGTCATATGTAAGCGATAGACGATGCAAAAGCACTGTTAAACATGTGTAAAATCAGGAATGGGCTGACGCTAAATGTATGGTCATATAATTTGTTTGTTGTCAAAACCTCCCTTCCACGTATTTATTATGTAAGTGAGTGGGTGACTATATACATAAATATTCATCTTTATTCACAATAACGGTAGAAACACGACGACATGAGACAAAATACAGAAAATAAGGAATAAAATAAACTATTTAACTTAAGTTGACTAAAATATAGAACAAACACAAACATATAGTAATTTTTATATGTCACTTCCAACTCAATATCCAACAATGACTTCGACATTAAGAAGCTGCAGTGCAATTCCCATGACATATGCTAGAACAGTGATGTATGTGTGATCAACGTTTACTCAACTTAAAAGCGAGGAACGTTTTCGTTCGTTTTACTTAAAACAATTTGGGAAAATGTATAGACCAATAAATATTCCTGGAAATCCTTTTGTGTTTCATATCAGAGTTTTTTTACAAGTTTATGAAGAATATATTCCTGTCTTTGCTTTTTTATTCGCATAAGTCCTATTTTCTAGTGTCGGTTTGATATAAATGAGTGCATACTTAATTTAAATTTCCTGTTGCGCATTGAGATGACGGAGAATAGAAGGGCTAAATTTGAAAGTTAATTTGTGAACTACACTAGTCCTCGATATTACTTTGGCATTTGTGCAAATTATGTAATTGTTGTCATAATTGTACAAAGTTATTGTGTGTATTTTTATAATATACTTGGTTAAAGTAATGAAGTTTTTCTTTTCCCAACTTTTTATTCCGGTGAATAATTTTTTTAAACAAAAGTATGCAAAAACAAATAACACAGAACAAAAAGAACTTAATCTAAACGGGACCATATGAGATGCATCACAATAACTTGCACAAAGAACCATATTGTTTAATTTATATATTTAATGTATTTCGAAAAAAACAAGTTTTATTTCAAGTGCATATAAATGTTAGTTTTCTATAGCAAAACTGTATGTATAGCATCGAACTTGTTAAATTGTTGAAAATGATGTTTAACTGTTTTACAGCCTATGATCTTGCTCACTCATCGAACCACAGGCTAAATCTGATGACTTTGCAATAGACTGCATGCAATGGCTGTAAAAAATATTTTATTAAAGAAAAGATCATGTAGCCTAGAGTCATCTGCACGACATTATTCAACTTGCAGCATATAACTTCAGCCTGCGTAAAACAAAGCATAAAATTTCTGTGTAAGTACGTTAATTTCAACCACAGCTCAATCGTATGTATGGTTTCAACGTTATTTTTGAAATGTACGTATGTACGCTACGCGTACTTTATTTTACCGTCGTTAAATATACGCTGTACACAATAATTTAAACTACACAGGACCGCAATGTTGTATTAAAATTTAATACTGATTGCGACGACTGGCTGACGAACGCGTGCTTTAAATTGTCAGTACTTCACCAATACTATGTTACTATTACTATCCTACTATGCTACTAGGCCTATATCCTAGTGTTGATAAGTCCTAACACGTTTTACGACGTCAATTTGTTCGTTTGCATGGATTGCTGCATGTCATTCCTCATGGCAACCGAGGCTTGAGCGATAGGGCGCGACTGACAACTTGGTACATAGCATAATTGTGTGCATTTATACATGTCGTATTTAAGATTTATAGTTACTTTGTGCTACTTATTATCATCATGCTGTACATCGTAATTGTGCTGAATGACGATTATTTCGTATATACAATGTGCCATGTAGAAATGACAAATGACTCAATGCACGTGGATAGATTACATTAGCGTGATGCAAGCAAGCGTGTACGCATGCATGCATGCGGAGAATGACAAAGCACCGGCGATCAAAGAAAATATCGCGCCGAGCGGCCCGCGCATGCCCGCCAGTCTTCCAAGACACTGATTGAAAAATCGATCGCGTCGAGACTGGGCCGCGAGGCTCGACGTCCGGCCCGGTGAGTCCCCGATGACGGATGGAACGCTGCCGGGTCCAGTCCGGCCCGGACGGCATGGTCCGATACCGTCGATTCGCCTTGCATGAGCGGACCGTTGCGCGTGTCCACCGCCGCCGCCGACGTCCGACGACGATCGATTCCTGGCAACTGATGCGGTCCCGCCATCGCCATCATCATCAGTCCAACTTCAGCTGCAGCAACAGCAGCTGCAGCAACGCAATCTATTCTCTTTCTCTTCTCTATGGTCAACTGCAATAACGACATTCCAGCGAATGCATATTTATGTTCTGTGTCACACCGTTTAAGGCATATACACTATGCACTTTATTAATTTCGAAAATATCTATTTACTATGATATTGGTTATAATAATGAAAAAATCTTCACGGACTAGTGGTATGGCTTAAGATAATATTAGTAACACGACCATAGATACGATAAAACAGTATAGGTCCATTGTATATGCTCATAATACGTTGTACAACAGAGTTAATGCAGCAACTGTAAGTCTGAACTAAAAATATTAGTGCTTCAGGTCAGTTGGCGCTCATGAAGTAACCCGAAACTGGACTGCGTTGACGACATTTAATAACTTACTGACTGTCTGTTATTCTACTCTTTTTATTTCGTTTTATTTATTTTTTGAATTTAAGGATACCATGATTGCGATAAACGAAAGTTTTCTAGAAAAAGGCCAGAAGAAACTCCATAGAAAGAAAGACGAGCAAACGTTTAACATAGATAATTAAACTATAAATGTTATGAAGAGATTACTTGTCACAATAATTTTCACAAAGTATGTTGTATGTTTGTTATACATGTACATGCAGTATTTGTAAATGCATTGAAATAATGTGCCATCTCGTTTTAACTTTATGTATACGTCTCCACACTGCAGGGGCGGCAGAACACTCGCTCAGCCACAGAAAGATTTTCATTGGCATAGTTTCGATGATAAGTCACTTTTCTCACTTTCGTATTTTAAAATTCTTCTACAGAAATCGCTTGTAAACGTTTATCAGTATTGTATTAAATAAACACAAATAAAAGCAAACTAGAGCCCCTATTAAAATTCGTTTCAAGAATTGCGGGTTATTACTTTTTTAAATGTCTATTAAATAAGGACCTTAAATAATAATCGCATTGGAACAATACAATATGATGACGTTTCTTTAATTAAATATTAGAGAAATATCATGTCTGACAAAATTCATAAAAATTATTTTTCTAATAAAAGTTGTAGGCCTATGCATATGGGGAAATCAAAGGAATCATGATTTTTTCGAGAGTATTGAAAAATCTGTATTCACCATGTAATGGTAGAAGCAATATAAGTAAGAACATATTTTTAAAATTTAACTAAGACTTATATAATTTATATATAGTAAAGATAATAATTCGCACCGTGGGTACCATGCATAATTGACCCATTGCTACAATATGCGCACAACAATAAATCCTCTTGTCAATGGAAAACGATATCACAAGAGCATAATAAAGAGCCAAACATGGACTGATGACAATACTTGTGACACACACAAACTGCAAAAAAATCGACGACGTAACAAAAGACACAACGTACACGCATGATGCGAGATTAGCGTGACAGAGTTGCATTAGTCAAGCTACATTCTATCTTTGCGAGCGCACGGTGTGTCGGAAAACCGACAAAACTCGACGTCAAGACCACTCGAGACACTTCATAAGTGTTATTGTCCGCCTGGGACACGGCCGTGTATAGTGACAGGCACGCGATCTCGCGATCTCTGTGTTCGTTTCGCCTCACCTTTGTAAACAGGCGCCGTGTATTATCGCACCGTTGCAGCTATAACAATGCACGCATTGCACACTAAAATAGCGAACGTTTTTTTCTTGTCGCCTATAATTGAACGGTTTTGCTTATCCTAAAAGTTGTGTGTGTGTGTGTGTGTGTGTCATGTGTGGCTAAATTATTCAGGCTGTTTTTGATGTGAGGATTACTGCACAAACGGCAGCTGTATTTTATGTTAGATGGTGGCCAGAATACGCTCACTGCAGAAAGAGAGACCGCCTCTAGAGATGCGGTGCTGGACTTACAGAAAATTACACTGCTTCAGTTATTTATTTACAGTTTTAAATTAACTTCTGCTTTTCACTACTTTTTGTTTACGGCTCTCGCCACCCTACGGTCGGTCAGTTGCCGAGCTCTCGTTAGTTGAGAGGCCGATGATTTGCGAATATGTCTAAGCGAAATACTATTTCAACAATATTCATATTGTCAGTATTCATTCCTTTATTGACACACCAGTCAAAATTGTAGACTACTATCACTTGTTGGTGAATAAAGATTATCAAAACTGGTGCGCCATGCATGCCGGACTTCAATATCAACAGCCCGCTACAGTTCTTCCCGCGCTATACAATGTTGCGCTCTTGCAGCTCGTCAACTTCTTTAATTCACTGTTGATATCTTCCTGTATGAACGACGAAACGCAGTACGGTAGCAGTCCGCTGGTCTTAGCTCCAGACTGTTTGGTAAACCGATCATATGAGACTTGGGGTCTCCTTTTTCAGCAACTTTGTCTTAGTCCGTGAAAACTGCACGTGATATCTTACACGAATATGATAAGGAATGAGTGACAAATAACACAAAACCACTATACACAGTTACGTCACTCGTTGTTGCAGTCATTGCAAGTTCAGTTAAGGGAGTACAGATCGACCAACTTAGGGGTAAATTTTAAGTAACATTATAATAACGGACTAACGGAGACTAATAATGGGAATTTTGGCGCAGATATAGCTGCATTACTTTGTGTTATATAATTGTGTAAATTAATGTAACCGTTCATTGTCGTCATATCCATTGCAACCGGATTTCAGTCTCGTAAATAAAGGTTTTCAAATAACGCATATTAGTAGATAGTACAGCTATGTATAATAATGAAAGATAATGGTTCGTGCTACTATATATAATGGCCATCCACGGATAAGCTATATGCTTTGTCTTTGGAAAATACATGGTTGGTTTCAGTTGACATTTTATCGTACTTTCAAATCGCGCGTAACGTCACTTTCAGACACAGTGTAAAATAAAAAAGTGAAAAGCATGAATTATATTTTATTTATAAATAAATGAAAACATGCATCACAAGTACATGGCGATTTGATATTGATAATTAAATTATACACGTTAATCGTTATATAAACTGGGTAATTTTGGGCAGTGTTTTTACAAATTTGAAAACTCATTAAAATTAAGGTGGACTTCTAGGAAACCACACGCCGAATTTTTGGAATAGATGCACTTTGTTATGTCAAAATTAATTTAATTTGATGCACGTTTGAAGTTGTATTAACAAAATGTTTAGGGGCTCACATTTTCCTGCACTTTGATTTTGTTTCAATTCTGTTCTGATTTTTTTAAAGTTTGACAACCTTGTCGCTTCGCTTCGTGATATTCATTATGATTAGCGTAATCGGGCGTTATAAATGCCAGGTGCATGCAATCAATCCAATGCAGAGATACATTCGCGGGTATTTTATCAATTATACTGCGAAGAATCAGTCTATGCAGATAAATAGGCCTAATTTAACGTTGTATGATGTTATCCGTCTGTTGTGGTGACATATGCACCGCAGCTGCAGGGTTGTAAGGAAAATGGACGAACAAAGGAATATGATCGTCACTGTTATAACAGCCCCAGTAAACAGCTAGAGGTGAGGTATTCATTTAAACAGATGTGACCGGTGTCAGTGTATGCGCGCGCGTGTTTACACTGTTTGGCCGAACGAGAAAAAAACACATACAAACATCTGTACACGCACTGCAGAAGCGGGCGATGACAGCCGCTGTTATCGCTGCTGCGGATTGTGCTTGACAGATGGCGATGATGGAGCTGGTGGAGATGGTGAAAGCCTTGAGAGAACTCGTTGACGTGTGTCGGCCTTGCTGCGCCGCCGACAGGCAGTTCACATGAACAGGCCTCCCGCTACGACGAAGACAAATTCACATCGCACGTCAACATATCTGCAGGCAGCTTTCGCTTTGACGTTTAAGCTTCTTACTATTGTTGTAAGTAAGTAAGTAAGTAGATTTATATAGCGCAATTGTCGTTATGAATCCTTAATGCGGAGGAAGCACTTGTATCGAGCGAAGAAATACTTCAAGTTATGATCCGGAGTGATGTAGTTAATTAAAATGTGGAATTAAAAAAGAACTTAAATGCATAGTATACAGCGGAAATTGGATTGATGTAACTTACATCACGATTGAATAAACTCGCGCCTGGATGTCATGACATGTTTCTTCTATGTCCCTCACTATCAAATATTTTGTCAATACGTTTACAGCATACGCATGAGTGATTAATGTCCTTTATAAGTCAAGACGATGGCACAAACTATTGCAAATATCATGCTTTCAGGCCTATCCATGCCCGCAAGCGCGGTCGGTATTCGCAATCGTTTGTGCAATCGTCTCAGCATAGAAGGCAATGATCACTCATGCGTATAATGTAAACGTGGATAGAAAACATTTCCGCACGTTTTAGGTTCTTACTGTTCTTCTGACATTAATATTTCACAAGGTAGTGTAGCGACGCATTTGAGGGGTAGCGGGATATTTTATTATCACTTTACTATACAAATTTACTTCTAAGTCAGTAAGTCTGTCGGTGAAAGAATTTTTAAAATCGATCAGTATTTTCCAAAATTATTGTAAAAAAATCTACTGGCCTCTTTTTATAGACACACTTACGACGAAGTAAGTAAGTAAGTAAGTGCATTACTTATATAGCGCCAAGGTCCTTAGAAGAATCAGGCACAACATTTTGAAAGAGAAAACATAATAGTCAACACATACGCATATGTGTGTGTAATATAGCACTGAACATAATTGAACGGATTTTTATGGCTATTTAAGACACGTAACAAGACATAACATGTCGAAGTTCGTTGGTTCGTTGAGTGTTATACGCAGTGAATGATCAATGTCGTGATACAATATAGACACGGAGAGTCAATTTGTTTCCACGATGCGATACAGAACCCCAGAGAATTTGAACGCGAATGCTTGTCCGTCCTTCTATCCGTACGTGTGTACCGACGTCCGGGTCTATGTGTGGATTTTTCTGTATTTAATCAGCGCGGCGGACAGCCCAACTGGGACTCAGTTTCATTCGACGGTTCGAAGCACACAAGGAGAGCAGGCAAGCGACGCCGATACGGCGATGCCGGGCGCCTGTACGTAGCGAGTCTCACCGACCGAATCCCGACGGGTATATCGCGGCCGTGTCAGTGTCTGTTAACAGCTGATATTGACAGGTGCCCGCAGCCGGCCAGCGACTGTACGTCCGTCCAGCGGAAATAGTCCGTCGATCGAGCGACAGTTCGCCCGGAGGCATGGAGGAATATAATGAGAAGATAAGACACAGACAAATTAAACGTCAGCATGTTGACATGGCGCAGAATCTGCTGTTGTTTATCGCAGACTTCCACAACGGCAGCCAGCCGCGGCTGGCTGCCGTTGTGGAAGTCTGCGATAAACACGGTTATGTGTGCATGGAACACGATGAATTAAAAGCAGGATGATGATGTATTGGATACGAAATACTCCATGTAATTATAAAAGTTTGCTACAACTCCATTCAAAGAAATTAACGACGACACTTTTGTGGTCTAGGCAGACCAATCGGTATGTGCAGTGTGTGTCTACCGGTCTCGGTAGGGTGCTAAGTAGGCCTACTTCAATCATCGTGTATGTATGTCGCTCTGTTTGTCTGCTCACTTATCTAAAAAACAACAATGACCGTATTGGCTCGGTCCTCCTCTGGCAATATCCTTCTATGTTTCATATCATAGGTTTTTATAAGTTTATGAAGAATATATTTTTGTCTTTGTTTTTGATTCGCATAAGCCCTATTTTCTAGTGTCGCTTTGATATAAATGAGTGCATACTTAATTTAAATTTCCTGTTGCGCATTGAGATGACGGAGAATAGAAGGGCTAAATTTGAAAGTTAATTTGTGAACTACAGTAGTCCTCGATATTACTTTGGCATTTGTGCAAATTATGTAATTGATGTCATAATTGTACAAAGTTATTCTGTATATTTTTATAATATACTTGGTTAAATTAATGAGGTTTTTCTCTTCCCTACTTTTTATTCCGGTGCATTTTGCGCGGATGGCATCATGTTTTCGTATAATCGATCGAATAGGCCAGAATCCAATACGACACGTATGTTTTGTCGAGTTCGCCAGGTGGCGGCACCGGCGCAAAGTGTGCCGTCTCCGACTGGGTCCTGTTGTAATTGTGGCTAAGTCGCGCTTTTACGAAGCTATCGAGCAGTGACCGGACATGCAGCGATTACAGCGTATTCATTGTTCTTTTTATATGATATTTTGGGGATTTTTGTTTTCGGGAAAAAATTGGCGAGGGTCCCCAAAATACGGCCGGCGCTATAAAGTATAAATAGCGAGGCGAACAACTCTGAGAATCATCATTGGCACGTGTTTCTAAGATCAGTGGTCTAATCGAAAAGTGTGAAAAAAGAACAGAGGCACTGCTTAATTGTCGCAGTTCTACTATAGGCTTACAGAGAACGGGCCATCGCAATTAGTAGTTTGTTGTAGTAATAAATATTTAGTAAAGTAAACGTATAGACGTATGAAGTGGAGCTGGTCGCAGTCTGCAGTATGTACACGTCGCCGACGCAGTGTACAAACATACTTCAGCTGCTCAAAGCATCATCATCACCAGCATCATCATCATCAGTTGCAGCAGTTGAAGCAGAAGTATGGCTTGCTTGTCACTGCATCCGCTGGCCCAAGT